>JAAUYB010120180.1_pt1 | contig 57198 bp, 57 predicted proteins | sample 7278071 | NCBI WGS metagenome assembly JAAUYB01 (sample SAMN14350121, study PRJNA611818) | marine sediment metagenome | isolation source: surface marine sediment (1.8m) | place: French Polynesia: Moorea | collected 2018-08
CTCTGCCAGCACCTCGGCGCCAAGATGTGTATCGAGGACACCTGGGGCAGCGACATCGCCAGCCGCGGCGTCACATAGCCCGACAGGTCGCAAACATTGAGCACGCGCGTGGGATCGGTCGCAATGGCCAGATGCAGGGCCGCGGCGGTGGCGATGTCGCTGCCCCAGGTGTCCTCGATACACATCTTGGCGCCGAGGTGCTGGCAGAGGTCGCGCGCGCGGCGCAGCGCGGAAAGCCCGCCGAATTTCGACAGCTTCAGCGCCACGGCGTCCATGATGCCAAGGCGGTGCGCCTCCAAGAGGGTGGCGGTGTCGTGGGCAAGCTCATCGAGCTTCATCGGCAGTCCGGTGGCGGCGCGCACCCGGGCACAATCGTCCAGCGTGGCGCAGGGTTGTTCCAGCATAACGTCGAGATTGGCGGCGGCGCGACCAACCCGCGTGGCGTCCAGGGTCGTCGATCCGCAATTCCAATCGCCATAGACCAGCGGCCCCGGCCCCACCGCTTCGCGCACTTTGGTCAGCCGTTCGACATCGGTTTGCCAATCACCCGAGGCGCCCAGCTTGGCCTGGAACTGGGTAATACCCTGCGCTTGTGCATCCTTTGCGATCCGCGCCATCTCGTCGGGATCGACACAGGTGATCGAGTGATAAAGCGGCAGATCCGTCTGACGCCGCCCGCCCAGCAGCGCGTATAGCGGCAGGCCCGCCGCCTGCCCGGTGACGTCCCAAAACGCGATGTCCAAGGCGGATTTGGCATAGCGGTGATCGGGCAGATAGGCGTCGGTGCGCGCGATCAACGCCTCGGCCCCGAGAGGATTGGCGCCGATCAGCACCGGGGTCAGTTCCTGCAAGATGGGCGCGACGCCACGGGCATAGGCCGGCAGGTAATGCGGGATCGGGCAGACCTCGCCCCAGCCGGTGATCCCGGCATCTGTCTCGACGGCCAGCACCACCGTCTCGACAGTGTCACAGCTTTTGCCGGCGGCCATGTAATAGGCCGTGTGGCTGGTGAGCGGCACGTGCCAGAGCGAGAGGCGGGTAATCTTCATGGCTTGGGTCCGTGCGTTTTGTGTTGCGCCGCCTTTGGCACCGCCCGGGGGCGGGCGCGCTGAAGGCGCACCCGCGAGGGGGCCAGCCCCCTCTGGGCCTGCGGCCCATTCACCCCCGGAGTTTTGCGGGCAAGATGAAGCTGAAGGTCAGCCATAGCTTGCCACCGGATCGCCAAGCGCGTCTTCGTCAGGATGCACGCCGAGGCCGGGGGCCTCTGGCAGGTGCAAGTGGCCATTGGTGTTGCGTGGGCCGCGGTTTGCCGCGATATCCACGGTGATCATGTCCTGGCAGGCCCAGACCGCGGGGCAGTTTGCGTCGGGGATGGTGGCGGCGAGGTGCAATGCCTCACAATCGGCAAGCACCGACCCTCCGGTGGCCATGACAAACATGTCGATGCCATGGGCAAGCGCGATGTCACGCATCCGGGCGGCCTTGGTCAGCCCGCCGACGCGGTTGAGCTTGATGCCAAAGACCTCCGCCAGCCCGTCGCGGGCAATCCGCGTGGCGTCCTGCAGGGTGACGAGGCTTTCGTCGACTGACACCGGGCTGGCGTGTTTGCCGGCGATGGCGGCGATATCGTCGAGCGTTTCGCACGGCTGTTCGAACATCACGTTCAGGTCTTCGCAGGCCGACATGACGCGCAGGGCCTGCTGACGGGTCCAGCCGCGATTGACGTCGTAGAGGAGGATTTCGCCGGGTTTGCGCCGCGCTTCGACATCGCGGATCCGGGCGATGTCGCGTTCCACATCGCCGCCGATCTTCACCGAATGCGCGATGTAGCCGCGGGTGCGGTAGCGGTCGATGACGTCGCGGGTTTCCTCGACCGTTTTTGCGCCCACCGACGAGGCGATGGGGCGCGGCGTGCGCGACCCGCCGCCCATCAGATCGGCAATCGGCAGGCCCGCGACCTGCCCGGCGATATCCCAGCAGGCCATATCGATCGGGCCCTTGGCGTAGAGGTGGCCGGGCAGCGCCAGGTCCATGGCGCGTTCCACATCCAGGTACCGGCGCGGATCGAGGCCCAGAACAAACGGCGCCATGGTCTCGATCCCAGCGCGGATCCCGGGCCCATGCGCCGGAACATAGGTATGGCCCCAGGGCGTGCCCTCGCCCCAGCCAGTGATCCCGGCATCGGTGTCGATCTTGACCAGCGTGGCGTCCAGAACCTCAAACTTCAGCCGCCCGCCGGAGAGCCAATAGGGATGCTCGAGCGGCAGGTCGACCTGATAGACGGTGATCCGGGTGATCTTCATCGCCCCGCGCCCCGGGCTTGACCCGGGGCCTCCCGTTTTTCCCCGCGGTCCCGGGTCAAGCCCGGGACAGGTATGCCTGTTGGGACCTTACACATAGTCCGCCACCGGGTCTCCAAGGCTGTCGAAATCAGCTGTTACCCCCAGGCCTGGAGTGTCGGGCGCGTAGAGCTTGCCGCCTTCGGCCCAGGCACCGCCAATCCCGGTTGAGCGGGTGTTGTAGTTCATCAGGTCGGTGGTGTTCTGCAGGTATTCCTCGGGCGTCGAGGCGGCGAAATGCGCGATGGCGGCGGTGGTGATCTCCCCCCCCCAGCTGTCTTCACTCACCACCGGGATGCGGTTCTCGACCAGGAAATCCCGCACCCGCCGCGCTTTGCTGAGCCCCCCGAGATTGGAGATCTTCAGGCAGCAAATCTCGGCCCCGCGATCGGCCACGATCCGCTGTGCCGCCGCCATACCGGTCACACATTCATCGAGCTTCATCGGCTGCTGAGCCACACGCCGAACCTGCTGGCATTCCTGGTAGCTCCGACAGGGCTGCTCGAGGATGTAATCGAGGTCCTTCGTCGCCCGCGCGACCTGGATCGCATTGTCGACACGCCATCCCTGGTTGGCATCGGCCATGGCTTGTTCCCCTGACTCCAGCAAGTCAACGCCGGCGATGATGCGATCGATATCCGCCGTCCAATCCGCACCGACCTTGATCTGGAACTGCCGATAACCCTCGTCGCGATAGCGCTGCATTTCGGCCAGCGTCTCCTCGGTCGCGTTCTGTGGCGCCACGCGGTACATCGGCGCGCCATCTGTCAGCTTGCCCCCGAGCAGCATCCAGACCGGCTGACCACTCGCCTGGCCAAGGATATCCCAGCAGGCCGCATCAATCGGCGCCTTGGCATAGCCGTGGCCCTGCATCACCCCGTCCAGGATCCTCTCGATCCGGGCCACCTGGCGCGGATCCTCACCCAGCAGGTGTCGCGCCACAAGTCGGGCCAGCGCCTCCACCCCTTCGGAATGCGCCACCATGTAGTTCTCGCCACAGGGCGTGAACTCGCCACAGCCCTGCAGCCCGGCATCGGTATCGATCACCACCACCGACGCCATCGCCGTCTCGATCACGTTCCCCGCGCCCCAGGCATAGGCGCCACCCACGTAAGGCAGCGCTGTCTTGTAAACGCGAAGGCGGGTGATCTTCATGCCGCGATCATCCTCGGCAGCCCGTCGATCCCCGCCCCACGCCAGACGGCATAGGCCAGGAAGGGCCGGTCGAGCGTGGCCATGAAATGCGGCTGCTCGGTCAGATGCTGGCGGGCTTCACCCGGGCGCAAGAGCACGTTCGAGGCGCCCCGGGCGCAGAACATGGCTTGACCCGAGAGGGTAAAATACAGCTCCTCGGCCTCGTGCGCGTGCCAGTCATAGATTAGGTCGGGGCCCCAATAGCCCAGGTAACCGCGGGCCTCATTGGAATGGAAATGGCCGTTGGGACCGAAAAGTTCGACATAGCCATAGGTGGCCAGGAACCGCGCGCCGACTTCGGCCTCGGAATAGGTCTGTTTCCAATTCAGATCGGGGGCGGCGCGGCGCAAGGCACGGATCACCGGCGCCGTGGCACGGGTGCCGGGCAGTGCGCTTGTCGCCAGGGTCGACGCAGCCGAGCAGGAAACCGGGGGCAGGCCCGTGGCGGTCAGGTCTTCGGGCCAGGGGGCGAACTCCTGCAAGGTCGGCGAGGTGTTGTGCAGGTTATGGATAGCCCCCAGCAGGGGGTTCAAAGGCGTCATGGCGTCACCACGATATTCCCGGTGTGTTTCTTGGCGATGAAAGCGCCCTGAGCCTTCCGCAGCTCTTCCAGTTTGTAGGTGGCGGCGAGGGCGGGCTGGATCTCCCCCGCTTCGATGTAATGGATCAGGTTGGGCATGACCTCGGGGTCGATCACGGTGGAGCCGGTAAAGGTCAAATCACGCAGGTAAAACGTGCGAAGATCGAGTGCCACCATCGGGCCGGCAATGGCACCCGAGCAGGTGTAGCGCCCGCCGCGCGCCAACACGTCGATCAGGGTCGGCCAATAGGGCCCGCCCACCACATCGGCAACAACGGTGATGGTTTCCCCCTGCAAAGCCCCGGCAAGGTCGTCGGGCGCGCGGGGCAGGATACGGTCGGGGCCAAACCGGGCGACATCGGCATGTTTGGCCTCGGACGCCATGGCGATCACCCGCGCGCCATGCCGCTTGGCCAGCTGCACCAGCGCGCCTCCGACGCCGCCCGACGCGCCTGGCACCAGTACGGTGTCCTTGGCGGTCACGACCGCGCGGGTCAGCATGCCCTCGGCGGTGGAGTAAGAGCAGGAAAACGTCGCCAATTCCGCATCCGACAGATCAGAGCGGATCACCAAGGCGTTGGTCGCGGGAATGGTGGTAAACTCGGCAAAGCCGCCATCGCGTTCCGAACCGAAATACCCCACCGTGTTCTTGTCCAGCGGATCGTCCGCGTCGCGTAGCCAGTTGTCGGTGATCACCCGCTCGCCAATCCGGGCCGCGTCGACCCCTGCGCCCACTGCGACGATCCGGCCGCAGACATCGGCGCCCTGGATACGTGGAAAGGTGATCGGCGCGCCGCCCCAGGTGGGGTCTTCTGCGTCCACGCTGTCATAGGCGCCGCCGGTTGTCGCCTCACTCACCGCCTTGGAATACCAGCCGCTGCGGGTGTTGACGTCGGTGTTGTTGAGCCCGCAGGCGCCCACCTGGATCAGCACCTCACCCGGCGCCGGATCAGGGCGTGGCCAGTCGATATGCAGCACCATCTGGTCAAGATCGCCATGGCCCATGGTGACCATCGCGCGCATGGTGGCCGGCAGGGTCATTCGGCAGGCTCCGTCGCTGCATCGGTGCGGGGTTTGAGGCTTTGCGGATCATAGGCCGGTTCCGCCAGCACCCGCGCCGCACGCGGGCTGCCATGGATCACCACCTCCAGCGCGGTGCCCGGCTGCGCGGCCTCAGGTTTGATGTAGGCGAATGCCAGGATCCTGCCGACCGAAGGCCCGAAGGCGACCGACGCGGTCGAGCCGACAACCTCGCCATTCAGCAGAACCGCCTCACCGCCATGGCCGTCGATCTCACCATCGGGGGTGATCTCCAGATAAGCACAGACCCAGGGCAGATCGGTGTTGAGCGTCTTGTCGCGACCTAGGAAGTCCTTGTCTGCGCGCACAAATCGCAGCACATCCGCCTCGGCCAAGGTGACCTCATTGGTCAGCTCCCCTGCCCCCTTGAAGCCCTTTTCCATCCGCAACACGTTCATCGCGAAGGATCCGTAATCGGCGATGCCATGCGCTTCGCCGGCGGCCCAAAGTGCTGTGTAGACATCGCGCATCGCCGCGTATGGCATGTGCAGTTCCCACCCCAGCTCACCAGCATATGACATGCGGAAAGCCCAGACCTGGTGGCCGGCAATGGTGATTTCCTGCGCCGACAGCCAACGGAACGCACGATTGTCAAGCCGCGCATCCGTGACGGCGCTAAGCACATCCCGCGCCCGCGGGCCATTGAGCGCCAAGGCCCCCCAGCTCTCTGACAGCGACGTGAGCGCTACGAAATCTTTTGCAAAAAGATTTGCAAATTCCTTTGAAAGGAATTTCGCCCCGCTCAGATGGTCCAAGAGCCGTTGTTCGAAGAACGCCGCACAAACGAGGTAAAACCGGTCTTCCGCCATCCGCACGATCGTCGTCTCAAGCTCAATCCGACCGCGGCGGTTGAGCATATGTGTCAGCGTGATCGAGCCGTCCTTTTGCGGCATGCGGTTGGCGGTGAGGTAATCCAGCAGCGCATAGGCACCCGGCCCTTCCACCAGAACCTTGGTGAAGGCGGTGACATCCGTGATGCCCACCCGTTCCCGCACCGCGCGGACCTCTTCGGCCACCATGTCATCGACCACCGTGTGGCGGAAGCTATAGTGATCCTGCTGCGCCACGCCATCCCGCGCAAACCAGCGCGGGCGTTCAAAGCCAAACACCTCCTCATGCACCGCGCCTTTATCCTTCAGCATCTCATGCAGCGGTGAGGGTTTCACCGGACGCCCGGCCAGCCGGTTGAAATGCGGAAACGGAATCTCATGCCGAAGGCAATAATCCTCTTTGGCCTTTATGACTTGCCAGTCTTTCTTCGCGTAAGGCCCGAAGCGCCGCGGATCATAATCGCGCATCGAGATATCGGCTGCACCATGCACCATCCAGCGTGCTAATTCGCGCGTCAGGCCGGGCCCCCAGCCGATGCCGATCTGCGTGCCGCAACAGCACCAATAGTTGCGCACGCCGGGTGCCGGGCCGATCAGCGGATTGCCGTCGGGTGGATGCGAGATTGCGCCATGCACCTCACGCGTGATGCCCAGATCGGCAAAGATCGGCATGCGGTTCAGGCTTTCCTCAAGCCACGGCATAATGCGGTCATAATCGGCGTCGAAAAGCTCATTCTCTGCCTCCCAGGGGCAGTGATCCTCCCACACCGTATTGGGGTTTTCCTTTTCGTAGATGCCGATCAGCCCGCGTTTCTGCTCCATCCGGATATAGCCCGACACCTTGCGGTCATCGCGGATCACCGGCAGCTCCCGCTCCAGGTTCTGAAACTCCGGCACCGGTTCGGTGACGAAATAGTGGTGCGTCATCGAGGTCATCGGCAGCTGCAGGCCCGACCATTCACCCATCTGCCGCGCATAGGTGCCGCCGGCGTTGACGACGTGTTCGCAGGTGATCGTGCCCTTTTCGGTCTCGACAACCCACTCACCATCCGCAGCCTGGGTTATGTTGTTCGCCCGGCAGCGCCGGATAATCCGCACGCCCAGCGCCCGTGCGCCCGCCGCCATGGCCATCGTGACATTGGTCGGGTCCACATGGCCGTCATCGGGCGTGTGCAAAGCCCCCAAAACGCCCTCGAGATTATAAAACGGATGCAGAGCTGCAACCCGCTCTGGCCCCACCAGCTCGATATTGAAGCCCAAGGACCGCGCCACCGACAGCGTGTGGCGCAGCCAGTCCATCTCATCCTCGGTATAGGCCAGCCGGAACGACCCGCAGCCATGCCAGGTGACCGCCTGCCCGGTCTCGGCCTCCAAAGCACCAGAGTAAAGCCCGATGTTGTAATCCACGCATTTGCCCAGGGAAAAGCTGCTGGTCGAATGGGTGATCTGCCCCGCCGCGTGCCACGTGCTCCCAGAGGTCAGCTCGGCCTTTTCCAGCAGAACCGTCTCCGCCCCCCAGCCTTCATGCGCCAGGTGATAGGCCAGCCCAACCCCCATCACACCACCGCCGACAATCACCACGCGGGCGTGGCTGGGAAACGCTTTGTCCGACATGTCCATTCCTTTTCCCGAGGAGTCGCAAAACTGATGGACAGGCTAAGTGTACGTGTGTACCAATGTCAATCATGAATGGCACAAACGTATCATCACTGGTTCTGGACCGTCTGAGCGACGAATGGGACGCGCTGACGCCCGAGGCGCAGAAAGCCGCGCGCTATGTCTTGGAAAACCCCAATGATGTGGGTGTTTCGACCGTGCGGGAAATCGCCGAGGCGGCGAATGTGAAGCCCAACACCTTTGTCCGCATGGCGCGCCAAGTGGGCTTTGAGGGCTATGAGGACTTTCGCGCGCCGTTCCGTGAGGCGATCCGCAAAGGCGCCGTCAGCTTTCCCGACCGGGCGCGCTGGCTGCAGGACATCCGGAAATCCGACGACCTGGGCGGGCTATATGCCGAGATGGTCGAGGCCGCGATCCGCAACCTCGAAGACACCTTTGCCGGCATCTCTGCCGAAGCACTCAAAGCCGCGGCCGAAGTGATCTGGGCCAGCCGCCAGGTCTTTACCCTGGGCGTGGGCGTAAACAACGCCAATGCGCGCAACTTCACCTATCTCGCCTCGACCGGCATGGCGCAGTTCCATGCCATTCCGCGGCCCGGATCAACCGCGGTGGACGATCTGGCCTGGGCCCGCGCGGGCGACGTGGTCATCGCCATGACCTGCCGCCCCTACCGGTCCGAGGTGATCGAGGCGGTGCAGATCGCCCGCGAACAAGGCGTCACCGTGATCGGCATTTCCGACAGCCCGGCAAGCCCAATCATCCTGGCGGCCGATCACGGCTTTGTCGTGGCCGCCGACACGCCGCAATTCTTTCCGTCCTCGGTCTCGACCGTGGCGCTGCTGGAGACCCTGCTGAGCTTTGTGATCGCCGTGGCCAGTGACGAGATTGTCCAGCGAGTCGAGACCTTTCACCGCCGCCGTCACCAACTGGGCATCTACGCGGAGGAGCCGGAATGAACGAGCTGTCCCAACCCGTCCGGTCGCTTGCGGCGCGCTATTACACCGATCCGGCGGTTTTCGAGGCTGAGAAATCCGGCCTCTTGGCCCGCACCTGGCAGTTTGCCGGCCACGCCTCGGCCCTTGAAAACCCCGGCGACTATTTCGCCTTTGACATGGCCGGCGAGAGCCTTTTCTGCATCAAGGGGCGCGACGGCGTCATCCGCACCTTTTACAACGTCTGCCAGCACCGCGCGCATCAACTGGTGTCGGGCGCAGGCTCAACCCGGGTAGTGGTCTGCCCCTATCACGCCTGGACCTATGAGCTGACCGGCCAGCTGCGCGCCGGGCCCAACATCAAGGCGGTGCCCGGTTTCGATAAGTCAAAGATCTGCCTGACCGAAGTCCGTACCGAGGTGTTTCTGGGCTTTATCTTCGTCAATCTCGATCCCGATGCCGATCCCATGGACACCTGGTTTCCCGGAGCCCGGGCCGAGCTGGAGGAGTTCATCCCGCATTGGGCACAGCTCAAGCCGCTGGAATGGGTGGAGATCGCGGAAAACTGCAACTGGAAGGTCTCGGTCGAGAACTACTCGGAATGCTATCACTGCAGCCTCAACCACCCGACCTTTGCCACCGGCGTTATCCGGCCCGAAACCTATGACATCCAGCCGCAAGGCTATTGCCTGCGCCACCGGACCGAGTGCAATGATCTGAACCAGATGTCGTATGACATCAACAGCGGGTTTCCCAACAACGACAAGTATTCATCGTGGTTCTTGTGGCCGATGTTCAGCTTTCAGGTCTATCCCGGCAACCTGCTGAACACCTATCACTGGCGCGCCGTGGATGCCGATCACGTGGTGGTCTGGCGGGGTTGGTATTCGGTGGACGGGGCGGACAACGAAACGGTGCGGCGCATGGCCGAGCAGGACCGCGCTACCACGGTCGAGGAAGATATCCATCTGGTCGAAAGCGTGCAGCGCGGGCTGAAGTCGCGCGGGTATGTGCCCGGGCCGCTGGTGGTCGATCCGGCCTGCGGCGTGAACTCCGAACACTCGATCCTGCACCTGCAGCGCTGGATGCGGGAGGCGGTGGATGGCTGAGCGCGTGACCGGCCGGTGTCTCTGCGGCGACATCCGTTATGAGGCCAAGGGGCCGCCCTTATGGACAGCGCTGTGCCATTGCGAAAGCTGCCGCCGCGCGTGTTCGGCACCGGTTGTGGCGTGGATGGGCTTTGCGCCTGAGGACGTCGCGTGGCAGGGTACACGGACATTCTACCAATCCTCCGATGTGGCGACCCGCGGCTTTTGCCCCAATTGCGGCACGCAGATGAGCTTTGAAAGCACGCGCTGGCCCGGAGAGGTGCATCTTTACGCCGTCTCACGCGATGACCCGCAGGCCTACCACCCCGATTTGCACTGTCACTACGCTCAACGCCTGCAGTGGCTGGGTCTCTCGGACGATCTGCCCAAACACGCAGGTACAGCTGGGGCCACCCTGCCATGATGCCGTCGGAATGGCGCCCCGAGCATAAGCGCTTTCCGCATCAGGTGGGCTTTACCTGCCCGCCTTTTGACTTGGACGCCGCGCCGTCAGATTTCCTGCGCATGGTGCCCAAGACAGTCGGCAGGCATGGCCGGATGCTGGAGGCGGTGGATGGCGGGGTTTGACGGCGGCTGCGCCTGCGGCGCGTTGCGCTATCGCACGGTCGGATCGCCCTTTTGGTCGATGCATTGCCATTGCGCCAGCTGCCGCGCCGCCACCGGATCACCGGTGACCAGTTTCTTTGGCATGGGACGCGGACAAGTCACGTGGGAGGGCGAGCGCAGCTTTCACAAATCCACTCCGGGTGTGACCCGAGGCTTTTGCGGCCAATGCGGCACGCCCATGCTCTACATGAGCACGCGGTGGCCGGGGGAGGTCCACCTTTACGCGGCAACGCTTGACGACCCGGGTCTTTACCGGCCCACGGCGCATGTCCACTGGGCCGAAAGGGTACCGTGGCTGTCGATAGAAGACGATTTGCCCAAACATCCGGGGACCGCGCCATGATGCCTTCGGAATGGCACATCGAACACAAGCTGTTCCCACATCAGGTGGGGTTCAGATGCCCGCCCTTCGACTTCGATGCAGCCCCGTCGGATTTCCTGCGCATGGCGCCTGACACGGTTGGGGTGCTTGGCTGGATACAGGAGGCGGTGGATGGCTGACGAAGACCTTTTGGCTGCCCATAAGCTGTGCGCGAACCATCGCGCGCAGGTTCTAGTCTCCGACGTGTGTGGCTGTTTCCACTGTCAGTCCCATTTTTTGCCGCGGGACGTGTCGGAATGGGTAGACGAAGGACAAACCGCGTTATGTCCGGAATGCGGCGTCGATGCCGTGATTGGTAGCGCATCTGGCATTGATCCGTCCGATCCGCGTTTCTTGGCGCGTATGCACTACAGGTGGTTCCAATGCTAATGCCGTCGGAATGGCGCCCCGAACACAAGCTGTTCCCGCATCAGGTGGGGTTCACGTGCCCGCCTTTTGACTTCGATGCAGCCCCGACGGATTTCCTGCGCATAGCACCGGACACGGTTGGGGTGCATGGCTGGATGCTGCACGTGCCAGACTACGTGCATGGGCTCGACCAGCGGCAGCAGAATTTCGGTATGTTGGAAGACTTCGTGCATGTCTGCGCCCGCAACGGCGTTGATGTGGCCGCGCAAGTGGGGTCGAACTGGGTGCATGCCAGCGGGCTGGGGGTGGAGGGGATCCGCCAGCATTGCGCAGAGCTGTCCGACAAATACGGGCTGCAGTTTCACATGGCGGGATATGCCATGGTCGAGGCTTTGCGTGAGATGAACGTGGAAAAGGTCGCTTTGAATGCTGCCTATCACTGGCCGGAGTGGTGGCAGGGCACGGTGGGTTTCCTGCGCGAAGCCGGGTTTGACGTGCTCTGGGCGGGTAATTTCGTCGATCAGGGGTGGTTTGCCAGCCAGGAAGAGGTCAATGCGTGTCGCTGGGTGTTCGACGCGGACCTGGCGACCAAGAGCTTTGAGTATGTGGCCGAGCAGGCCCCCGGCGCAGAGGCGATCCTGATCAACGGCATGTGCAATTTCCGTACTGGGCCGCAGGGCTTGCCGCAGCGGCCTTTGCATCTGACACGAATGCTGGAGGAGCGCCTGGACCTGCCAGTGATCGGCCACGACACCGCGCTTTACTGGCGGGTTTTCAAGTCTTTGGGCCTGGCGCCCACAGGCCGGCACGGACAGTTACTGGAGCGCCTCCATGAAGGGTAAAGACCCCCGCGCCCCGGACTTGATCCGGGGCCCCCTGCCCGCCCACTCGGGTGAGGTCCCGGGTCAAGCCCGGGACGGGTGTTTCTGATGCATAAGATCGTAGCACTTTGGGCGGTGCCCCGTTCGACCTCCACCGCGTTTGAATGGATGATGCGCCAGCGCGGCGATATCGACTGCCTGCACGAACCTTTTGGCGAGGCCTGGTACCAGGGGGAGGCGCCGCTTTGGCACCGCTTTCAGCCCGGCGACGAAACAACGCCGGGCTTGACCCTCGACAGCGTCTGGCACGACATCCAAGCGCGCGCCCGTCAAGGCCCGGTATTTCTGAAAGACTTCCCGCATTACATCAGCCACATGTGGGATGCCGATTTCCTCGCGCATTTCACCCACGCTTTCCTGATCCGCGATCCGGCCAAGACGCTGACCTCGATGCACGACAAATGGCCCGATTTTCACGAGGGCGAGGTCGGCTTTCCCGAACAGCGGGCTTTGTTCGATCTGCTCTGGGCCCTGCACGGCACACCGCCGCCGGTGATCGACAGCGACGACCTGCTGGAACACCCTTCTGAGATCACCCTGGCCTTCTGCGACGCCGTGGGCATCCCCTTCATCGAAGAGGCACTGTCCTGGGAGCCTGGCGGCGATCCCTCGGCGCATAGCTGGTGGGATGGCGGATCGTTTCACGCCAATCTGGCACAATCCACCGGGCTCACGCCGCAACCGCGTCGCTATGTGGCGCTCGAGGATCTGCCCGACCGGGTCAAGCAAGTGCATCGACGCATGAAACCGCATTATGACCGGCTATACGCCCACCGCATCCGCATCTGAGGAACAGGATATGAAACGCTATTGGCAAAATTTCATCGACGGCGCCTGGGTTGATGGCAGCGCAGGGCGCATCAACGTGACCGACCCCGCCACCGCCGAAGTGATCGCCGAACACGCGCTGGCCGATGCCGGTGATGTCGACCAAGCGGTGCAAGCGGCGCGGCGGGTGCACCTGTCGGGCGTGCTGACCGATATGCGCCCGATCGAGCGGGGGCGGCTGGTGCACGCGATGGGCCGCTACCTGCTGGAGCATATCGACGACATCGCGCAGACGCTGACCCTGGAGCAAGGCAAACCGCTTTGGGAATCGCGGATCGAGGTTGAGGGCGCAGCGCTCTATTTCGAGTATTACGGCAACCAGGCCAGCACCGTCGAAGGCCGCTCGATCCCACTGGGCAAGGGGTATTTCGACTGGACGGAGTATGAGCCCTTTGGCGTCTCGGCACAGATCATCCCTTGGAACTACCCCGTTGAGATGACGGCCCGGTCGCTTTCAGCCGCCTTGGCCACCGGCAATACCTGCGTGATCAAATCACCCGAGATGACGCCTTTGACCAACGCCTGGTTTGCCCAGGCCGCGCAGGCGGTCGGTCTGCCGGATGGCGCGGTGAACGTGCTCTGCGGTTTGGGGCATGAGGCCGGGGCGGCGCTCGCCGCGCACCGCCACGTCAACCAGATCGTCTTCACCGGGTCGGTCCCCACCGGCATCGCCATCGCCACGGCGGCGGCGGGCAATGTGGTGCCCTGCGTGCTGGAACTGGGCGGCAAATCGGCCGCCATCGTGCATGACGACGCCGATCTGGAAGCGTTCGAGAACGACATCCGCTGGGGCATCTATTTCAACGCCGGTCAGGTCTGTTCGGCCATGTCCCGCGTCATTGTGCATGAAAGCCGGGAATCCGAGCTCTTGGAGCGGGCCGAGAAGATCGCCAAGTCGCTCTCCGTCGGTCCGGGGATCGAGCGCACGGAGTTTGGCGCCAATATGGGCGCCATGGTCAGTGACGCCCAGCGAGACCGCGCCGCCGGCATGATCGCCCGCGCCGAGGAGCAAGGCGCAAAGGTTGTCACCGGCGGGCGCAAGCTCAACCGCCCCGGCGCGTTCCTCGAACCCACCGTGCTGGCGAATGTGACACCCGACATGAAGATCGCGCAGCAAGAAGTCTTTGGCCCAGTCCTGTCGGTGCTGTCCTTCCGCGACGAGGCTGAGGCGATCGAGATTGCCAATGGCACCGACTACGGACTTGTCGGCGGTGTCTTTACCGCCGATCTCGACCGCGCCACCCGCGCGGCGAGGCAAATCCGCGCCGGGCAGGTCTTTGTCAACGAATGGTACGCGGGCGGGGTGGAAACCCCCTTTGGCGGCTATGGCAAATCGGGCTACGGTCGCGAAAAGGGGCGCGAGGCGCTCTGGAACTACGTCCAGACCAAGAATGTCGCGGTCCGGTTGAAAGGCTGATCCATGCAGGCGCGCTTTACCCTTTATTACTGGCCGATCCCATTCCGCGGCCAGTTTGCGCGCTACCTGCTGACTTATGCCGGGGAGGATTGGGCCGAGGCGGATGCCGAGGACGTCGCCAGCCTCTACCGCGCCGACCCGGCCGACCAACCTTTCCCAATGATGGCGCCGCCCTTTCTGCATGACCGCGAAGGCGATGTCTGGCTGTCGCAGATGCCCGCGATTGCCAATTACCTCGGCGATATTTTGGGGTTGATGCCCGGCACGCCGGCGCAGGACGCCCTGACGCTCAAGGTGCTCGGCGATTGCAACGACGTGCTCGAAGCGATGACCTGCAATTCCGGCGCGGCGATGTGGACCGACGACACATGGGAAACTTTTACCGAAGACCGCCTGCCGGAATGGCTGAACCTCTTCGAAGAACTGGGCCAGCGCCACGGTTTGACCCCGGACGCCGGTACATTTCTGGGCACAGCGCAGCCGGGCGTGGCCGATCTGGCCTGCGCGGCCCTGTGGGGCACGATTCTCGACAAGCTGCCGGCCTTGCGCCCCTTGCTAAATGCACAGGCACCCGCCGTCATGGCGCTGTCGCGGCGTTTGGCGGACACCCCGCCGCTCGCCCGTCTGCGCGCCGGCCAAGCAGCGCGCTGGGGGGATTTGTGGTGCGCCGGCCAGATCGAAGCCTCGCTGCGGGACGTTCTGACCCACTGGCACGACAAAAACCCGTAAAGGAGACGTGATGAGCCTCTTTGACGAAGACCTGTTCCTCAAAGGCCTGGAACAACGCAAATCGACGCTGGGCGCCGAGTACGTCGAGAAAAACCTTGCCGCCGCGGATGATTTCACAAGGCCCTTCCAAGAGGCGATGACCGCCTGGTGCTGGGGCTTTGGCTGGGGGGACGACGTGATCGACGCCAAGACCCGCAGCATGATGAATCTGGCGATGATCGGCGCCCTGGGCAAGATGACCGAATGGGAAATCCACTGCCGCGGCGCCGTTAATAACGGCGTCAGCCGCGAAGAAATCCGCGCCATCATCCACGTCATCGGCATCTATTGCGGCGTCCCGCAGGCGCTGGAATGCTTCCGCGTGGCGCGCCGGGTGCTGGACGAGGCCTGACTTCGCGGCGACACGGGTTGCGGCATCACTGGCAGTCGATGTCGTAAACCAAAATTCCCTCGGCGCCGCCGACGCACATCGACACCAGTCGCGCGCCAAGTGCGACATGTTTCGGGTGACGTTCGTAGGCCAGATGGGCCTCGCGATCGCGAAAGAAGACGATAAAACCGTCGGAGTGATTGGGGGTTTTGGCCTCGAAATCGAGGTTAGGCCCATAGTGAAACGACAGCATGCCGTCCACCTCATCGACCAGCTCGCCAAGCGCGCTTAAAACGGACATTCGCGAATTGGTGTCATGGGATTCTGCAAAGTTCAGAAATACGCAATGGGCCAGCATGCTCTTCCTTTCGATTTGTGGGTTAAAATGAGGGTCACATCAAAAGCCGGCACTGATCACACAGACCTGACGCTGGACTCTCGGATCACCAGTTCGACGGGTAGCCTTTCGTCTTGCGGAGGCGCGACGCCGTCGCGGATCTGCCGCAGCAGACGCTCTGCGCTCATCTCGCCAAAGCGACCGATATCACAGCGCACGGTGGTCAGCGACGGGAAAGCCAGTTGCGCCTCCTCGATATCGTCGAACCCGACAAGGAAAAACGTCTCGCCCGGACGTTTGCCGCATTCCATGAGCCCCGCCTGCATCCCCAGCGCAACCAGGTCGTTGAAACAAATAGCGGCCTCAAGCTTGGGGAGGTCCGTCACCACCCGGCGGGCCATGTTACGGCCAAAGCGCCGCGTCGGCCGACCTGGTATGACTATGGCGGGAAGGCTCCGTGCCTGCATTTCCTCGACATATGCGCGCATCCGGTCTCGCGTGATGTCGCGCCCTTCGATGCCGCCGATAAAAGCAATACGCCGTATGCCTTGCTGCAACAGATGCTCAACCGCCAGCCGGCTGCCGGCGACATAGTCATGGGAGAAAAAGGGCAGATGCCGGCAATCTGCATCGACATGGCGCAAGACTTGCAAGGCGGGAATACCCGACGCGGCGATTACATCAAATGCGGCGGCGACATCGCCATAGCAGGGTGAGATCAACAGCGCCGTCACGTCGTGTTCGAGCATCTTGCGTACGGTCTGTTCCTGGATCTCCGGGTCTTCGTCGCAATTGGCGACCACCGTGGCGTAACCCTGCTGGTAGAATGCCATCTGCGCCGAGGCCGCGAATTCCGTGAAAAACGGATTTCTCAGATCGTTGATCAGCATACCGATCAGACCGGTGCCAGCGCCCCGCAGCGTTGCGGCGGCGCGGTTGCGGACATAGTTCAGCGCCTTCATCGAGGCAAAGACCGTCGCCCGGGTTTCCTTTTTCACCAGATCGGAGTTTTGCAGCACAAGCGACACAGTAGATTTGGATACGCCCGCATGGGCGGCCACGTCCTTGATGGTCGGTCGCTTATCGGCCGCCATCACGCAATCCCGTGCAGTTTCAACAGAGTACCCATGCGTTCGCATGCCAGTTCGGGCTGCACCAGAAGGTTGGCCGCGTCTGCCAGACGTAAGATTTCGGCATAATGCGTGATCTCACGCGACGCTTGAAAGCCGGCGGGCATGATGAAATGGCTCTGCGCTCCGTTCAGCCAGGCAAGAAACGCGATACCCGCCTTGTAGAATTGCGTCGGCCGTTTGAAGATTTCTCGGCTGAGCGGCACGGTTGGCCCCAGTAGCGCATGGAAGGTGTCGGTGTCGCCCGCAGAAAGTGCTTCAAGCGCCTGTGCGGCCGCCGGCGCGATTGCCGCGAAGATCCCCAAGAGCGCGTGCGAATAATGCGCCCCGTCCCCTTCGATCAGCGCGGCATAGTTGAAGTCGTCGCCGGTATAAAGCCGCACACCTTCGGGCAGGCGTTTGCGAAAGGCTTCCTCACGCGATTGCTCCAACAGGCTGATCTTGATCCCGTCGATCCGCGCCGCGTGATCCTCGATCAAACCGATCACGGCGTCAGACGCCGCATCAAGATCGTCATGCCCCCAATAGCCCGACAAGGCCGGGTCAAACATGTCGCCAAGCCAGTGCAGGATCACCGGTTGCGCTGCTTGGTCGATCAGCCGGCCATAGACCTGCTGGTAGAAATCCGGCCCTTTTCCTGCGGCGGTCATGGCGCGGCTTGCCATGATAATGATTTGCCCGCCCGCAGCCTCAATCGCCTCCATCTGCTCGGAATAGGCGGCCACCAGGTCATCGGCAGTCTTCAAATCCTCCGCCGCATGCTGATCGGTCCCAGCGCCGCAGGCCACACGGGGCTTGAGCGGATGAGCCTTGGCCTCAATCATAGTGCGTTCGATCAGCTCTTTGGCGGTCATCCAATCGACACCCATGCCACGCTGCGCGGTGTCCATCGCCTCGGCCAGTCCCAGCCCCTGATCCCAAAGGTAGTGGCGAAACTTCAGCGTGTTTTCCCAGTCGACCGCTGGCCGTCCAAGCCACGGATCCCGCTCGGCCAACGGGTCCGACACGACATGCGCCGCAGCAAAGGCAGTGCGTGTGAAAGGCCCACGCGGAGGACGCGGCACAAGCGGTGTGCCGCGCAACGTATAGTCCTCAAGGGTTCCGGCATAGGTCGGCAGACGCATGGTTCAGATCCCGTGGTCTTGCTTGATCATATCCGACGCCTTTTCGCCGATCATGATCGCCGCGGCATTGGTGTTGGACGAAATCACATTCGGCATGATCGAGTTGTCGACAACGCGCAGGCCATCAATCCCGTTGAACCGTAGACGCGGGTCAACCACCGCTTGCGCGTCGCTGCCCATCCGGCAGGTCCCTGCGCAGTGGTGAGACGTCTTTGAGTGCTCGCAAATGAAATCGAAATAGTCTTGTTCGGTTTTCACGGCCGGTCCCGGCAGGCGCTCGGCCCGGATGAACGGTTTCAGCGCTTCCTGCGACAGGATTTCTTGCGTCAGCTGCAAACCGCGGATCGACATCTCGCGGTCGCGGCTGTCCTGCAGGTAATTCGGATCGATCAGAGGTGGCTTGGACGGATCAGCGCTTTGCAGCCGGACAGTCCCGCGTGAGCGTGGCCTCAGGTAGCAGGAGTTCAATGTCACGCCACCGTTGGGCATGGCCTCAACTCCTTTTTCGATGCCGGTGCCCAGTCCAAGGTGAAACTGCAGGTCGGGTGAGCGCGCATCGGGATCGGCATACCAAAACCCGCCGGTTTCAAAGAGGCTGGAGGCAACTGGCCCTGTTCGGCTTAACATGTACTGCAGCGCCGCCAGCGCTGACATGTGCGGCTTGGCGTAACGGTCATAAGTGTGCGGGCCAGTCACCTCGCAAATGCAGTAGAGATCCAGATGATCCTGCAAGTTCTCGCCGACCTGCGGCTGATCCAGAACGACGTCGATGCCCAGCTCAGACAGCGCATCCGCCGGCCCGATCCCCGAGAGCTGCAACAACCGCGGTGACCCGATGGCGCCGCCTGACAGGATCACCTCACGCGCGGCCATGATCCGGTCACCGCCAACAAGCTGCACGCCTGTCGCGCGGCCGTTTTCCACAATCAGCCGGCGCACCGGCGATTTCAGGCGCCGTGTGAGGTTCCGACGATAGAGAACCGGCGCCAGATACGCCATGGCGGCTGAAGATCTGCGCGCATGCTTTTGCGTTAGTTGATAAAACGCCACGCCATCCTGTTTCTCGCCATTCACATCCGGATTGCGCGGAATGCCCAGCGCTTCGGCCGCGGCGAAATAGGCCTCGCAGATCGGCAGCGGTGCAATTGGTTGCGACACACCCAGTGGCCCGCCCTTGCCATGATAGCGGTTGTCGAAGGTGTCGTTATGCTCGGCCTTACGGAAATAGGGCAACACGTCGTCATGGGACCACCCTTCGCAGCCCATCTGGCGCCAGTCATCATAATCCTGCGCGTTGCCACGGGTGTAGATCTGGGCGTTGATCGCCGATCCGCCGCCAATGACCTTGGCCTGGGTGTAGTTGAACACCCTGTCTTTCATGTGCTTTTGCGGGGTCGTTTCCCACCCCCAGGCGCCAATCCCTTTGGTCATCTTCGCAAAACCGGCGGGCAAGTGATAAAACGGGTGCCAATCCCCACCCCCCGCTTCGAGCAGCAGAACCCGCGCGTCAGAAACCTCCGACAATCGCGCGGCCAGCACGCACCCGGCAGAGCCCCCGCCCACGATAATGAAATCATAAGTGTCGGCCATGGCGGGTTCCTTTCAAAGCCGATGAATGCTGAGACCGCCATCAACCGGGATGACGGCGCCGTTGGCGAAGGCCATTCTGCCCGTGGCCAAGGGGACGACCACGTCGCCGATATCGTCCGGCTGGCCCCAACGACCGGCAGGCACCAGGCCAGCTTCGATGCGCGAAGTGTAAGTTTCTTTGACCCCTGCGGTCATGTCCGTGTCGATGATGCCCGGGCGCAGCTCAAAGACGCCAATGCCCTCAGGCGCCAGACGAGCGGCATAAAGCTGCGCCATCATGGCCGCGCCGGCCTTGGAAACGCAGTATTCAGCTCGTTCGATGGACACCATTTCGGCACTGACCGAAGAAATGAAAATGATCGACCGGTATGGCGCATCGCCTAACGCAATCATCCGCCGCGCGGTTTCCTGCGCCAAAAAGAACGCCCCTTTGAGATTTATATCCATCACAAAGTCGTAGTTCTGCGGCGCCGTGTCCAGCATATCGCCGCGCTGTTTCGCCGGCACACCGGCATTGGAGACAAGGGTTGTGACGGGGCCTAGTTCCGCTGCAATACGATCCAGCAGCTTCGGCACGTCGGCAATCTCTCGCAGATCGTGCTGGACATAGACCGTGCCCGTCCCCAACTCCGCCAGCGCTGCCAGGACAGAGGCATCGTTCTCGGCGACTTCGGATGCCAGAGCGACATCAAACCCGGCCTGCTTGAGCGCCTTGGCGATGCCTAGCCCGATGCCACGTTGGCCGCCGGTTACCAGCGCAACGGGGGTCATGCTGCAAGATCCTTCGACTTGATGTGGTCAGCGACCCGGAGAGCCTGAGCGGCAATGGTAAGCGCCGGGTTCACGGCCGCAGAATTCGGCAGAAAGCTCGCATCCACCACAAAGAGGTTCGGGTGGTCATGCGCGCGGCACCAAATGTCGAGAACGCTGGTTTTTGGGTCCTGCCCAAAGCGCGCGGTACCGCATTGATGTGACGGCACAGTGCGATCAAAGGGCCGGGAAAGCACGATGGGCCAGCCGGCACGCCGAAGGATGGTCTTGAAGCGGGCAACCAACGCCTCATGCGCCGCCCAATTCGACTGGCGCCAATCCAGAACAATGCGCTCTGACCGAACAGTAACGCGACTTTCGGGATGGGGTAGATCTTCTGACACCAGATACCAATCCACCGACCTTTCAGCGATCCAACGGGCGGCGGGCATTGGCAAACGGGTCTGTGCGGCGAGGATTGGCGCGGTGATCTTGCCAAGCAATTGGATGTTACCAAGCGGGCGATCCTCTGGCCCGCCAGTCAGGTAGAAATCATTGAAATAGAGCGTCTTTTGATAGACGGACGGGTTTTTGCGCCAGGGATGCAGCGACAAAACCGCGTGCGTGTTGTGGTTCATGAAGTTGCGGCCAACCTGGTCCGAGCTGTTTGCAAGCCCGGTGGGATGCGCCTCGTCAGCAGACCGCAAAAGCAGCGCCGCAGAATTCACCGCCCCGGCCGAGAGCACGACCAAGCCCGGCTTGATGCGGTGGGGCCGGCCACCTTCGGTGAATTCCACCTCCTTGATGCGTCCGTCTACCGCTGCAATCAGTCGCGTTACCTGTGCCCCTGTTGTCAACCGTACATTGTTGTGTTTCAACGCCTTGGTGATGCCGATGCTTTCTGCATCCTTCTTACCGGTTCCAGTGTTTGGGAAGGCATCCCAACCCGTTTCGCCCCCTTCCAGCCAAGCATCGATGTCGACACCCAACGGCAAATGCGCGGGGTTCAGCCCTTGCTTTGCAAGACGTTCCGCCGCTGCAGCGATTGGCGCCTCATGTGGGACGGGCGGCCGGGGATAAGTACCAGAATGCGGCGGTTCGGTTGGGTCGTCTCCGATGGCGCCACAAACCTCATAAAACTCTTCTGCCGCCTGATACCACGGCTCAAACGCATCGTAATCGATGGGCCAGGCGGGTGACACTCCCCCCAAATGCTGCAAACTGGCAAAGTCTTCGCGCCTGTAGCGAAAGAACGCCGCTCCGAAGAGTTTCGTGTTGCCACCGACAAAGTAATAGTTGCCCGGATTGAACGGTTTGCCATCCGGCCCGTCCCAGGTTTCGTCATTGCGGAAAGCACCCTCGCGAAAGATCGCCGTTGCATCGCGACATGCTGGGGTGTTCTGCAAAGCCTGACCGCGTTCAAGGATCGTGATCTTCTGCCCAGAGGGGGCAAGAGCGGCGGCCAAAGTGGCCCCACCCATGCCCGATCCAATGATCACGATATCTGTGCGTTCGGTCATTTTGTATTTTGTGCCAGAGATTTAGAGCAAGAGTATGGGGGCCAAATCCCACACGCACCCCCGCCCGCGGCAACCCGCATTGCCACTCAGACCCACATCTGGCGCGTTTTGCCGATGCGCATCTGAACCGTCTTGGTTTCCAAGAACTCCTCGATCCCATTGGGGCCCAACTCGCGCCCCAAGCCGCTTTCCTTGACCCCGCCAAAGGGCAGTTCGGGATATCCATCCATCCAGGTGTTGGTCCAAACCGTACCGGCCTGCACCTGACGCGCAAACGCAAGGCAGGTGTGAACATTCTCGCTCCAGACCCCAGCGGAAAGCCCGTAGGCGGCGTCATTCGCCAGGGTGACCGCCTCTTCGAACGTTTGGAAGGTCAACACCGACAACACAGGTCCAAAGACCTCTTCTCGGGCGATCGCCATATCCGCGGACACGTCGGCGATAACGGTGGGCTGGTAGAACTGGCCGGACAAACCCGCAACACCCAAGGCGTCGCCGCCCAGCAAGACCTTGGCACCCGCCAGGGCCGCGTCTTGCACATAGCCGTCGATCTTGGCCTGATGCTCGGGCGAGATGATGGCGCCAACCTTGGTTTTCGGGTTCAGCGGATCGCCGAACGGTACCTTACGCGACAGTGCCACGACCTTTTCGTTCAATGCGTCGGCCACGTCTTCCTGAACGATGATGCGCGAACCGGAATTGCAGCATTCGCCGGCATTGAAATAGACGCCAAAGACGATGGCGTCTGCAGCCTGATCCAGATCTGCGTCGGCAAAGATGACTTGCGGGTTCTTGCCGCCAAGCTCTAACGAGACCTTTTTCAACGTGTTGGACGTCGCCGCGACGATGGCTTTGCCCACTGCAGTGGACCCCGTGAAGGACACCATGTCGACATCCGGATGCGTTGTCATAAGCGAACCGACCGGATCGCCATAGCCAAGCACGATGTTGACGACCCCCGCAGGGATGCCGGCCTCGAGCAGCAATTCCCCAAGGATGACCGTTGTGGCCGAGGTCATCTCGGATGGTTTGATGACCGCGGTACAGCCCGCGGCAAAGGCAATTGGCAGCTTTTGCGACACGATGAGAAACGGGAAGTTCCAAGGCGCAATGATCGAAACAACGCCGATCGGTTCTTTCAGCACCATGCCCAGCATGTCTGCGCCAAGCGCGTTCTGGCTGTCGCCGCGAATGTTCCACGCCAACGTGGCGGCATAGCGCCAAATATCAGCCGCGCCTTGGATTTCCGCCTCGGCCTGCGAGATCGGCTTACCGCTTTCCAAGGTCTCATACAGCGCGATACGCGCTCTGTTCGCGTCGATCAGGTCCGCGACTTTTGTAAGCAGCTTTGCCCGCGCGCTTCCCGGGAGGTCAGACCAACGGCGATCGTCAAACGCCTGGCGGGCGGCGGCGATGGCGGCATTGGTGTCCTCCGCCCCGCCCTTGCAAGCGCGCGACAAAAGCTCGCCGGTGGCAGGCGCGTGCCTGTCAAACGTCTCACCCGAGGTCGAAGGCACCCAGGCCCCATCGATCAAATGGCGCAACTCCAAAACCGTGTCCGGCGCTGCATGGCGTCCATCGGCGGAGATAACTGTCATGTCTTGCGTGGTCACGGTCGTTAGCCCTCAAATTCCGGTTTGCGCTTGGCAAAGAACGCCACAACGCCCTCGGCCTTTTCGTCCGTCGGGGCCATGGCCGCACCGGCAAGCGCCTCGATCCCGGCTGCGGCATCCTCTCCCAGCGCCGCCGCGATCATCCACTTTGCAGTTTCGGTCGCCTGCGGTCCATTTGACAGGATGGAATCCGCCATCTCTTTGGCTTTGATCTCTGGGGTCTCTGAAACCCCATTGACGAAGCCGACCTGATACGCCCGCTCTGCCGAAATCCGGGCACCTGTCAGGGCCATTTCCTTGAGAAGCGCCGGGGGGATCTGCCCGGCAAGCCGCTGCGTGCCCGACCACCCCGGGACAATCCCAACCCCGGTTTCCGGCAAAGCAAACGTGGCCTTGGGCGCCGCGACGCGGATGTCGCAAGTTGCGGCCAGTTCCAGCCCGCCACCAAAGGCGTGACCCCCCAAAACACCAATCAGCGGTGCGGGCAGTCGTGCCAGACGGTCAAAGACGCGATGACCGCGGCGCACCCAGTCGCGGGCAAAATCGCGCGGCGTCAAACCCGACCAATCGCGAATATCTGCGCCCGCGCAGAATGCCCGGTCGCCTTCTGCGGTCAGCAACACCACCCGCACGCTCTTCTCGGCCTCAACCGCCGCGGCGTGCTGCTCGAGCGTGTCGAGCATTCCGCTGGTCAGCGCATTGAGCTTCTCCGGATTGGCGAGCCGGATTTCCGCGATAGGCCCACGGATGTCGAGGTGGACCGCGCTCACAACCGAAGCCCCATCGGCCCCTCACGCAAAAGCGAGGTGGGCATCACACTGGCATTGCCAGCGACCGCCACCCGACCACCAGACGCCTGGACAATATCCACCTCGGGATCGATACCCGGCATGATCTCGGTCGCCAAAAGCCCGTCATCTTCAAGACGCATGACACATCTTTCGGTGACATAAAGCGCCTCTTGCCCCCGCGCCCTGGCACGCCGCCCGGCAAAGGTGACATGCTCGACCTCGTCGACCATCTTGGCGTGGCGGCCCTTTTGCGCCACGCGTATTCCCGTCTCGGACAGGTCGAGTTTCGCCCCGGCCTCGAAATAGCCAGAAAAGACGATCTTGCGCGCATTGGCCGTGATGTCGACGAACCCGCCGCACCCTGCCGTCAGATAGGGTTTCTTGCCCAGCTTCGAGACATTCACATTGCCGTCCCGATCGACTTCGAGAAATGACAAGAACGACACGTCAAAGCCACCGCCCTGGAAATAGGTGAACTGTGCCGGCGACGGCAGGATCGCATCGGCGTTCGATGCGCAGCCAAACGCAAACCCGGTCAGCGGCACGCCGCCAACAGCCCCTTGTTCAATCGCCCAGGTGACCGCTTGGGGATAACCTTCCTCCAGCAGAATACGCGGCACGTTGGCCGAGATGCCAAACCCCAGATTGGCGCTGTTGCCCGCCGAAAGCTCCATGGCCGCGCGCCGGGCGATCACTTTCTCGATGCCCCGTTCGGCATGCGAAAAGCTGTCCCAGGGGCGCATGATCTCACCGGAAATCGCAGGATCATAGTCGGTTTCCGTGGTCTGCTTCTGATCCGGATCCAGCACCACAAGATCAACAAGGTGACCCGGCACATGCACCTCATGCGGACGCAACGACCCCGCCGCGGTGACACGTTTGACCTGGGCAATGACCAGCCCGCCATGATTGCGAACGGCAATCGCCTGATCCAGCGCGCCGAGATAGGCGCCCTCGTGCTCGAAGGTTAGATTGCCGCGTTCATCGGCCGTTGTTGCCCGGATGATTGCCACATCCGGTACGAAGTTCGGAAAATGCAGCCAGGTTTTACCGGACATCTCATGACGGCGCACAATGGGCGCAGCAGCACCCCGCGCATTCATCGCACAGCCCTCGCGGACCGGATCGACAAAGGTTTCCAAACCGACCTGGGTCAGCACTCCCGGTCGGCGCGCCGCCACATCGCGATGCATATCGAACATGATGCCGGACGGCACATTGTAGGCAGCAACCCGATCCTCAACGATCATCTTCCAGATTTCCGGCATCTCCATCGAAGACGGACCGCTGGGATAGGACCCCGCGAGGATGCGCGTCAGCAAGCCATCTTTGGCGATGTGGTCGATGCCCTTGATGCCATACATGTCCCCCGCCGCAATCGGATGCAGCGTTGTCAGGTTGCGGGGATGGCCCTCGGCCTCAAACCGTTCGCCGATGGCGTGCAGCACCTTGTCTGGGCATCCCAGACCTGAGGACGACGATACCGTGACCACGGCCCCATCCTTGATCTGTGCAACGGCCTCGGCGGCCGGGACGACCTTTCCCATCTCACACCTCTCCGTAGTCGACTGTCACCCGCCGGCCAGACACCGCCGCGTCTTTGACCGCAAGCGCGACAGCCAGGGATTTCACGCCATCGACACCCGTGGCAGCAGGTGCGCCCTCCCCAGCAACGGCCTGCATGAAGTGGCGCATCGCCCGCTCGTAAAGATTATGCTCGCTGAAGGTGATCGGCTCATCCACACCGTCTTTGCGCAGTACGATCTGACCGACCGGCTGCTGGGTCATGACCCCCTGCGCAAAGATCGATCCTTTGGTTCCGTGCACTTCAAAGGACGTCCCCGCATGGCGCACGGTGAATCCTTCATGTGTTTCAACGAGTGCACCGGATGGCATCTGCCAAACCGACATGACGCTGTCCTCGACACCCTTTCCCAGACTTTCGCTGCGCTCGATTGCAACGACGCTTTCAGGGTCTTCCTGCAAATGGAACCGGACGGTGTCTGCATCATGTACGACGATATCGGGGATGACGCCGCCGCCGGCGGCCGGGTTGTCGATGCGCCAGCCTTGTAGGTTTTCCGGCAGGTAAACGGCGTGCGCCACGCGCACCGCCTGCACCTCACCCACGCGGTCTTGTTCGATCAACTCGCGGATCTTGAGATGTGTGCCCGCATTACGAAGGTGGTGGTTTGTCGCAAAAACAAGCCCTGCCGCCTCTGCCGCCGCCACCATTTCCTGCGCTTCTGCCAGGGTCATCGCCAAAGGCTTTTCACACATCACGTGTTTGCCCGCCGCGATGGCCGCCAAGGCCTGCGGATGGTGCTTTTCGTTTGTGGTGGAAATATAGACCGCCTCGATGGACGGATCGCCGAGCAAGGCGTCCAGGTCGGTATACGCATGGTCGATGCTATGCTGCTCTGCATAGGCTTTGCCTCGGTCGGCGTCGCTGCTGAGCACCGAAGTTACCGCATTTCCGTCCTGCGCGCGGATGGCGCCGATCATATGCTGCGACGCAATTGTGCTTGCGCCTATCAAACCCCACTTCACTGGATTCTGGCCTCATTTGGAACGATCTAAACACCTAACTGGAACGTTCCTAAAACGTCAATCAGAATCTGCCATCCAGGCTCGCGTGCAATGGCTCCGTCGATGCCGCTGGTCCCAGAGAACCGCGCCTGCGTCCTTAACAACACGCAGTTTTCTTGCAAGTTTTGTCGGCCAGCCTCTAGACTGCCAACGAGGAGGACCGGATGACGTCAATCACCACCGATGAACCCACGCAAGCCTTTAGTGAGGATACGTGGCGGGACGTCATCGCGGCGATGGATCGGACCTATTCCGAGCTGGTCGAATATCAGGAGCTTTTGGAGAAACAGAACACCGAGCTGGATGAGCTGCGGCAATTCATGAACTCGGTGTTGTCCTCGGTTTCGGACCTTCTGATTGTCGTCGACAAGAACCGCAATATCGAACGCACGGGCGGAGCGATCCGCACGATCCTGGGCCCGCGCGCTGCGGCAGAGGCGGGTCTGCCGCTCGCCGATCTGCTTGAGACCTCGGAACAAGGCACGCTTTTTGAGGTCATCGACCAGGTCATGCGCGACCGTGACCCACGGATGGTGGAAACCCAGTTTGCCACCCCCGACGGGCCAACGCCGCTGGAGGTCAGCGTCAGCCCGCGCCTCGATCAGCGCGGCCGCAGCCAAGGCGTTGTGCTGGTGGGCCGCCCGGTGGGCGAGCTGCGTAACGCCTATCTGGAGCTCGAAGCCAGCCACACCGCGCTGCAACAGGCGCAGACGCAGCTGGTGCGCAACGAAAAGCTCGCCTCGCTGGGCCGGTTGGTGGCGGGGGTGGCGCACGAGCTCAACAACCCGATCAGCTTTGTCTATGCCAACACCCATGCGCTCGAGAAATACACCGAACGGTTCGAGACTTATTTCGACGCTGTACAAGCAGGCAAAAGCCGGCCCGAGCTTGTCGCCCTGCGCGACGAATTGCGGCTGGAGAAAACCGTGCGCAACCTCAGGACCGCGATCAATGGCGCCAAGGATGGGGCCGAGCGGGTGCGCGACATCGTCGAGGATCTGCGCCGCCTCAGCGCCGAGGGCACCGGCGACGAGGTCAGCTTTGATCTGATGACCACGGTGCGCACCGCGGCCGATTGGGTGGCGCGCGGCACCAAGACGCCGGTGAAAATCCACTTTGATGGCGCCGTGCAGAAACAGGCCCGCGGTAATCCCGGCCATGTTCAGCAAATTGTCATGAACCTTGTGCAAAACGCCATCGACGCGCTGGCAGGGGCCGAGGATCCGCACGTCACCCTGCGGGTTTTTGACCGCGACACGGACGTGGTTTTGCACGTGATCGATAATGGGCCGGGCATCGCGGAGGCAGATGCCGCGTCGATCTTTGATCCATTTTTCACCACCAAGGAGGTCGGCAAAGGCACCGGCTTGGGCCTGTCGATTTCCCACAAGATTGCCGAGGAACATGGCGGGGCGCTGCACCTGGTGACATCCGCGCCGGGCGGCTGCTGTTTCGAACTGGCCCTGCCGGCGGAGGAGGCGGCATGAACATCCTTTGGCTGCAATCGGCGGGCTGCGGCGGCTGTACCATGTCGCTGCTTTGTGCCGAGGGGCCTGGGGTGTTTGACCTCTTGCGCGATGCCGGTCTGCGGTTTCTCTGGCACCCGGCGCTGTCGGAACACTCCGGCGGTGAGGTGCGCGACATCCTGCACGCCGTTGAACAAGGTAATGTGCCGCTCGATATCCTCTGTGTCGAGGGCTCGATCCTCACCGGCCCGCGCGGCACTGGCAAGTTCCAGATGCTATCAGGCACTGGTCGGTCAATGCTCGATTGGGTGCAGAGCCTGGCGCCTTTGGCCACGCATGTCGTCGCCGTGGGCACTTGCGCGACCTATGGCGGGATCACCTCGGCCGGTGGCAACCCCGCAGGCGCAATCGGTCTGCAATATGACGGCCATCAGCCCGGCGGCGCCCTGCCCGCCACGTTTCGCGCGCGCAGCGGCCTGCCGGTCATCAACGTGGCCGGCTGCCCGACCCATCCGGACTGGGTGACCGAAACCCTGCTTTTGATCGCCGCCGGCGAGATTGATGCAGCGTCGCTCGACGCGCTGGGGCGGCCCTTGTTTTACGCTGAAAACCTCGTCCACCATGCCTGTCCCAAAAATGAGTTCTACGAATACAAGGCCAGCGCCGAAAAGCCCGGGCAGATGGGCTGCATGATGGAACATCTGGGCTGCGTCGGCACCCAGGCGGCGGGCGATTGCAACATCCGCGGCTGGAATGGCGGCAGTTCGTGCACCCGCGCAGGCTATGCCTGCATCAACTGCACCGCGCCGGAATTCGAAGAGCCGCACCACCCCTTCACCCAGACCCCGAAATTCGCCGGCATTCCCGTCGGCCTGCCGTCGGACATGCCCAAAGCCTGGTTCATGGCGCTGGCCTCGCTGTCAAAAGCCGCGACCCCGCAACGGCTGGCGAAAAACGCTGTGGCCGACCGGATCGAGGTGACCCCGACCATCCGGGAGAGCAAGAAGTGACCGCGCGTTCGCTGGTCGTGGGGCCGTTTAACCGCGTGGAAGGCGATCTGGAAATCCGGCTTGAGGTCGAGGATGGACGGGTCGCCGCAGCCTTTGCCAATGCGCCGCTCTTTCGCGGGTTTGAGACGATGATGCTGGGCAAGGCGCCGATGGACGCTTTGACGATCACACCGCGGATTTGCGGCATCTGTTCGATCAGCCAATCTGCCGCCGCCGCTGCCGCGCTCGGCGCTGCTGCTGGCCAACCACAGGCCGCGCAAGGCGCTTTGGCCACAGCGATCATGCATGGGGTGGAAAACCTTTGTGACCACCTTACTCATTTCAACCTCTTCTTCTGCGCCGATTTTGCCCGCCCCGCCTATGGCGGGCGGGACTGGCATGACCGGGCGGTGGCGCGTTTCACCGCGATGGAGGGCTCAGCGGTGCGCGCCTGCGTCGAAGCGCGTGCGCAAATCCTTCATATCGTTGGGCTTTTGGGCGGCAAGTGGCCGCACACTCTGGCAATCCAGCCCGGTGGCGTGACCCGCGCGCCCACCATGCGCGACCGCATCCGTATGACAAGCACCCTCTCATCGTTCCGCCGGTATCTCGAAGACACCCTATTTGGCGCCCCGGTCGAGGCTTTTGCCGAACTCGAATCTGCCGCCGCTCTGACAACCTGGGAAACCGGCGACGCGGGTCTCTTCATGCAGATCGCCGCCGACCTTGATCTGGGCCGTATGGGCTATGGCCCCGGGCGCTACCTGTCCTTTGGCGCCTACCCTTTGGCCCAGGGCCGCGCCTTTGCCGCCGGGCTGTGGGAAAACGCGATGACCCGCCCGGTCGACACTGCAGAGATCCGCGAAGACCTCAGCCATGCCTGGATGCATGGCGACACCACGCATCCCGCCGATGGCCAAACTTTTCCGGACGAAGACATGCAAGACCCGGCCTATAGTTGGTGCAAAGCTCCGCGTCTGGCCGGGCAGACCATTGAGACCGGCGCCTTTGCCCGCCAGGTCGTTGACGGGCACCCGGCCGCAATCGATCTGGCCACCAGCGGCACCACCGTGTTGGCGCGCGTTGCCGGTCGGCTGCTCGAGGTAGCGCGAACCCAGCTGCTCTTGGAAAGCTGGGTTGCCGCGCTGAAACCCGAAGAGCGCTTTATGGCCGAGGTCAGCCTGCCCGCAGACGGCGCTGGCGAAGGGCTGGTCGAGGCCGCACGGGGCGCTTTAGGCCATTGGATCCGCATCGAGGGCGGCAAGATCGCCGGCTATCAGATCGTCGCCCCCACCACCTGGAATTTCAGCCCGCGCGACGCCACTGGCACCCCCGGCCCGGTGGAGGCCGCCCTGGTCGGCGCGCCGGTGCTGCCCGGCGAGGACACGCCGCTTTCCGTTCAGCACATCGTGCGCAGCTTTGACCCCTGCATGGTCTGCACGGTCCATTGAGCGACGCCGCGCGCATACGCGTGCGCGGCCAGGTGCAGGGCGTTGGCTTTCGCCCCTTTGTCTGGCAGCTGGCACAGAGCTTTGACATCCGAGGCGAGGTGCTGAACGACCCCGAAGGTGTGCTGATCCACGCGCAAGGCGCTGATCTGCAAGCGTTTGTTGCAGCTATCACAACCGATGCTCCGCCGCTGGCGCGGGTCGACGCGGTGGAAACCGCGGCATTCCGCTTTGACACACCGCCAGAGAGTTTCGAGATCGCCGCTAGCCAGGGCAGCGGGGCCGAAACGCGGGTGACGCCGGACGCGGCGACTTGCCCGGATTGCCTCGCCGATATCCGTGGCGACGATCCGCGGCGCCGGGGCTATGCCTTTACCAATTGCACCCATTGCGGCCCGCGTTTCACCATCCTGCACGGGCTGCCTTATGACCGCGCGCAGACGACGATGGCGGGCTTCACCATGTGCGCCGACTGTGCGGCGGAATATGCCGACCCCGCGGACCGCCGGTTTCATGCCCAGCCCGTGGCCTGCGCGGTTTGCGGCCCGCAACTGAGTTTCGAGGATGGGCATGGGGCGCATCCGGAAGCCATCGCGTTGGCCGCGCAGCGCCTGAAGGAAGGCGCAATCTTCGCGATCAAGGGGTTGGGTGGCTTTCACCTCTGCTGTGACGCCACCAACCCGCAGGCTATTGAGACCTTGCGCACACGCAAGCGCCGGCCGGTGAAACCGCTGGCGCTGATGGGCCGGTGGGACGAGATCACCGCGTATGCCAACCCCAGCGAGGCGGAACGCGCGGCTTTGGCCAGCGTCGCTGCGCCCATCGTGCTGTTACCCAAGACCACCCCGCTGCCAGAGGCGCTGGCGCCGGAGCAGAACCGGTTGGGTTGGATGCTGCCCTACACGCCGCTGCATCATCTGCTGCTGGACGCGGTTGGTCGCCCATTGGTCATGACCTCCGGCAACCTCTCGGGTGAACCGCAGGTGATCGGCAATGACGAGGCGCGGGAAAAGCTGGCCGAGATCGTCGATGGCTACCTGCTGCATAACCGCGACATCGCCCGCCGGCTCGATGACAGCGTCATGCAGGTCACACCCCACGGGCCGATGATCCTGCGCCGGGCGCGCGGGATGGTGCCCGAAACCCTGCCCCTGCCCCCCGGTTTTGAGGACGCGCCGCAGGTGGTGAGCTTTGGTGCGCATCTAAAATCCGCGATCTGCCTGATCAAAAACGGCCAGGCGCTGCTGTCACATCACCTTGGCGACCTCGATGATTTGCTGACATGGGAGAAGTTCGTCAAGGCGGATGCCGATTATGCGCAGCTCTTTGATCACCAGCCCCAGGTTTTTGTCTGCGATCTGCACCTCGATTACCGTTCGTCTCAACATGCGGCCGCGCGGGCGGGCGGCGCGCAGATCGAGGTCCAGCACCACCACGCCCATCTGGCGGCCTGCCTCGCGGAAAACGGCTGGCCGCGGGATGGAGGCGCGGTGGCCGGGATCATCCTCGATGGCCTCGGCCTGGGGACCGATGGCACGATCTGGGGGGCCGAGGTTTTGTTGGGCGACTACGATGGCTATACGCGTGAAGCGTATCTGCGCCCCGCCCCATTGCCCGGTGGGGATGCCGCCAATCGCGAGCCCTGGCGCAACCTCTTCGCACGGCTCGATCAGGCCGGGATGGCGGAGGTTGCGGATGCACGGCTTGCGGGGCAGCCGCTAACCCTCTTACGGCAGGCGATGGCGAAGGGCGTGAACGCGCCGCTTTCATCTTCGGCTGGTCGGCTCTTTGATGCCTTTGCCGCCTTGCTGGGCTATGACGGCGCGCAGAGCTTTGAGGGCGAGGCTGCCATGGCGCTGGAGGCGATGGCCACCCGCGCGCCACGCGCGGAGGTGGCCAATGCCTACCCGTTCACGCCGCTGCCAGACGGCGCGCTTGACCCGGCACCGCTTTGGGACGCAGCGCTAAGCGATCTGGAAGAGGGGCTTGGTCCCGACATCATCGCCCTGCGGTTTCACGCCGGTATCGCCCAGGCCTTTGCGACCCAAGCTCGTGCCCTTACAGAAAGCGGCCGCGCCAAGGCGGTGGCGCTGTCAGGCGGGTGTTTCCAGAACGCATTGCTGCTGGATCTGACGATCGAGGCGCTGGGGGACGTGCCGGTTTTGCTTCACACCAAGGTGCCGGCCAATGATGGCGGATTGGCGCTTGGCCAGGCGGTAATTGCCGCCGCGACCCAGATGCGCCGCCGGTAAGACGGCAACCACCCGGCCTGCACTACCGGTAAGCACCCAACCGACTTGTATCCCGCCGTATACGCCAAAACCCACCCTAACCCTCTGTTTCCAAGCCGAAATTCAAAAAACCAGCAATCCGACGCTTTTTTGCAGCCTTTCCTGATCCGCCGGGCGATCAAGAAGATGGAGCATTCTCATTGGCGGAGGAGACGGACTTGGCCGACATAGAAACCTTTTACGACGTGATGCGCCGGCAGGGGATCACCCGCCGCAGCTTCATGAAATATTGCGCGCTGACGGCAAGCGCCTTGGGCCTTGGCCCGGCTTTCGTGCCCAAGATCGCCCACGCGATGGAAACCAAGCCGCGCACCCCGGTGATCTGGGTGCACGGGCTCGAATGCACCTGCTGTTCGGAAAGCTTTATCCGCTCGGCCCATCCGCTGGCCAAGGACGTGGTGCTCAGCATGATCTCGCTCGATTACGACGACACGCTGATGGCGGCGGCAGGGCATGCGGCCGAGGCCGCGATGAAGGACACCATCGAGAAATACAAAGGCAACTACATCCTGGCTGTCGAAGGCAACCCGCCGTTGAATGAGGACGGCATGTTCTGCATCTCGGGCGGCAAACCCTTTGTCGAAAAGCTGAAATACGCCGCCAAAGATGCCAAGGCGATCATCAGCTGGGGCGCTTGCGCGTCGTATGGCTGTGTCCAGGCCGCCAAGCCCAACCCGACGCAGGCGACACCGGTGCACAAGGTCATCACCGACAAGCCGATCATCAAGGTGCCGGGCTGCCCGCCCATCGCCGAGGTGATGACCGGCGTGATCACCTATATGCTGACTTTCGACCGTATGCCCGAGCTTGACCGCCAGGGCCGCCCGGCGATGTTCTACGGCCAGCGCATCCACGACAAATGCTACCGCCGTCCGCATTTTGACGCCGGCCAGTTTGTCGAGGAATGGGACGATGAAGGCGCACGCAAAGGCTATTGCCTCTACAAGATGGGCTGCAAAGGCCCGACCACCTACAACGCCTGCTCGACCGTGCGCTGGAACGAAGGCGTCAGCTTTCCCATCCAATCGGGCCATGGCTGCATCGGCTGTTCCGAAGACGGGTTCTGGGATCAGGGCACGTTCTATGACCGGGTGACCGACCTCACCCAATTCGGCGTGGAATCGAACGCCGACCAGATCGGAATGGCGGCCGCCGGCGTTGTCGGTGGCGGTGTTGCCATCCATGCCGCCGTCTCGGCGCTGAAATCGGCGCAGAGCAAGGCGCAGACATCCCCCACCCCTAGCAGCGACAAGGAGGCCTGAGCATGGTTGTCCAGACACCCAACGGCTTTAACCTCGATGACAGCGGCCAGCGCATCGTCGTCGATCCGGTCACCCGTATCGAAGGCCATATGCGCTGCGAAGTGAATGTCGATGACGAAGGCATCATCCGCAACGCCGTCAGCACCGGCACCATGTGGCGGGGGCTTGAAGTGATCCTGAAAGGCCGCGACCCGCGTGATGCCTGGGCGTTCACCGAACGCATCTGCGGCGTCTGCACCGGCACTCACGCGCTGACCAGCGTGCGAGCCGTCGAGGATGCGCTGGGGATCACCATCCCCGACAACGCCAATTCGATCCGCAACATCATGCAGCTGAACCTGCAGATCCACGACCATATCGTGCATTTCTATCACCTGCACGCGCTGGATTGGGTCAACCCTGTCAATGCTTTGCGCGCCGACCCTAAGGCGACAAGTGAGCTGCAGCAGGCCGTCAGCCCGTCGCACCCGATGTCGTCCCCCGGCTATTTCCGCGACGTGCAGAACCGGTTGAAGCAGTTTGTGGAATCGGGCCAGCTTGGCCTCTTCAAGAACGGCTATTGGGACAACCCCGCCTATCTGTTGCCGCCCGAGGCGGATTTGATGGCCACCACCCACTACCTCGAGGCGCTGGACCTGCAGAAAGAGATCGTCAAAATCCACACGATCTTTGGCGGCAAGAACCCGCATCCGAACTGGCTGGTGGGTGGCGTACCTTGCCCGATCAACGTGCATTCCACCGGCGCTGTTGGTGCCATCAACATGGAGCGGCTGAACATGGTCAGCTCCATCATCCAGAAATGCATCGACTTCAACAAGAACGTCTATCTTCCCGACGTGGTCGCCATCGGCGGGTTCTACAAGAACTGGCTGTATGGCGGCGGTCTGTCGTCGCAGGCCTGCCTGGCCTATGGCGACATCCCCGAGCATCCCAATGATTTCTCGGCTGAACAGCTGCATCTGCCACGCGGGGCGATCATCAACGGCGATCTCAGCCAGGTGCATGACGTCGACGTGCGCGACCCTGAGCAGGTGCAGGAATTTGTCGACCATTCCTGGTACGAATACGGCGAGCCGGGCAAAGGTCTGCATCCCTGGGACGGCGTCACCGAGGCCAAGTTTGAGCTTGGGCCAAACCTCAAAGGCAGCCGCACCAATATCGAGCAGATCGACGAAGGCGCCAAGTATTCCTGGATCAAGGCCCCGCGCTGGCGCGGCCACGCGATGGAGGTGGGTCCGCTGGCGCGCTACATCGTGGGCTATGCCAATGGCCACGAGGATATCACCGATCAGGTGACCGGCCTCTTGCGCACCATGGACCTGCCGACCGAGGCGCTGTTTTCCACCCTGGGCCGCACCGCGGCGCGGGCACTGGAGAGCGAATACTGCGGGCGGTTGCAGAAATACTTCTTCGACAAGCTGGTCACCAACATCAAGAACGGTGATGAGAGCACTGCAAACGTTGCCAAATGGGACCCCAGCACCTGGCCCAAGGAGGCCAAGGGCGTGGGTATGACCGAAGCCCCGCGTGGTGCCTTGGGCCATTGGGTCAAGGTCAAGGATGGGCGCATCGAGAACTATCAATGCGTTGTACCCACCACCTGGAACGGCTCTCCACGGGACAGTCAGGGCAATATCGGCGCCTTCGAGGCGAGCCTGATGAACACCAAGATGGAGCGCCCCGAGGAACCCGTCGAAATCCTGCGCACGCTGCACAGCTTTGACCCGTGCCTTGCCTGTTCGACCCATGTCATGTCGCCCGATGGTGACGAGCTGACCACCGTCAAAGTCCGCTGAGGAGGACCGCAAATGAAAACGCTTTTGACCTTTCTGGCCGTTCTTCCCGGCGCGGCGCTGGCACATGGGGGCCACGCGCCCCTGCCCGAACCCGCGCATGGCCTGAGCCATGTCGGGCCCGCCCTCGGCGCCTTTGTCATCGTGCTTGCGGTCGGGCTGGCGCTTGTACAGCGGTGGCGGACATGAAGACCGATGTCACCGAATCCACGGTGGAGATGACGCGCGAGCTTGATTTCTATTCGGTCAAGCCGCTGACCGGCGACGCCACCGATGCCGACCGTGCCACCGTCACGCGAAATACCTCGGTCTATGTCTATGAGGCGCCGGTGCGGCTCTGGCACTGGGTGAATGCCGCGGCGATCCTGGTGCTTTGCGTCACCGGTTACCTGATCGGCTCACCCCCACCCTCGATCGAAATCGCCGAAGCGACCGACCAGTTCCTGTTCGGCTATATCCGCTTTGCCCATTTCGCCGCCGCGATGATCATGACGGTGGGGTTTTTCGGCCGCATCTATTGGGCCTTTGTCGGCAATTCCCATGCCCGGCAGATGTTCAAGCTGCCGTTCTGGAGCCGCAAATGGTGGTCCGAAGTGCTGGCCGAGGTAAAATGGTACGCCTTTCTCGAAAAGCGTCCCAAGAAATACGTCGGCCACAACCCGCTGGCGCAGATTGCCATGTTCTTCTTCATGACGGTGGGTATGTCCTTCATGATCGTGACCGGCTTTGCGCTTTACTCCGAAGGTGTCGGGCGCGGCAGCACGTTGGATACGCTCTTTGGCCCGCTGCTCGACTTTGTTGGCGGCAGCCACATGATGCACCAGATCCACCATCTGGGTATGTGGGCGATCGTAGTCTTTGTGATGATCCACATCTACGCCGCGGTCCGCGAAGATATCATGTCGCGCCAGTCCATGGTGTCGACGATGATCTCGGGCACACGGACCTTTAAGGACGATGATCCGAACTGACACAGGCCCTTTGGGCAACAGGGAAAAGCGGGCGCGAGTCGCCCGCTTTTTTTGTGTGGATCTGTCCCTTTCAATTTATCGGTAAATTGGCTACTTACTTTCCATACAAAGCATCAGTCTTTTACCGTATACAAAAGAATACCGCATAAAATCATTGGTTTAGGAAATGCAGGAAATTTCATGCTTTTTTGATCTCCGCACCGAAGTGGTAAGTTAGCCTCACTCTCAGCCAAGGATGGAAAGACACTTTCCTATCCGAAAAGGGAGGGACAGATGGCCGCAAACGTGCTGATCATGGGTATTGGCAATGTGCTTTGGGCGGATGAAGGCTTCGGCGTCCGCTGTGTCGAGCACCTGGCGCAAAACTGGTCCCTGCCCGACGGTGTCACGCTGTTGGATGGCGGCACGCAGGGGCTCTACCTGCTGCCATTCCTGGAACAGGCCGACACGCTAATCGTCTTTGACGCGGTGGATTATGGGCTGGAGCCGGGCACGCTGAAAGTGGTCGAAGGCGACGAGGTGCCGCGCTTTATGGGCGCCAAGAAGATGTCGCTGCACCAGACCGGGTTTCAGGACGTGATCGCCACAGCGCAGCTGATGGGCTATTGCCCGGAAACCCTGCTGCTGATCGGCTGCCAGCCCGAAGAGCTTGAGGATTACGGCGGCGGGCTGCGCGCTGTGGTGGCCAACCAGATCGAACCGGCGGTCCGCGTCGCCCTCACCCGACTGGCGCAGATGGGCTTTGTCGCCCAGCCCGGCCTCACGCAAAGCGATCTGCTGGCCGACCCGTCGATCATGCACGGCGCCTATGAGGCCGGCCGCCCCTCCGAAGAAGACGCCTGCCGCATCGGCGATGACCGGTTCTTTCCGGCGGCGGAATAGAGATATGTGTGTCGGCCTGCCCCTACGTATCACCGCCATCGACGGCATCGCGGCCACCGCCAGCAACGGTGCCCATGTCGAGATGATCGACTTGTCGCTGACCCCCGAGGCGCAGGTGGGCGACTGGCTGCTGACCTTTCTGGGCGCCGCGCGCGAGGTGATCTCGGCCGATGAGGCGCAGAAGATCACCGCCGCACTTGAGGGCCTGCGCTCGGTCATGCGCGGTGACGCCTTGGGCGATGCCTTTGTCGATCTTGAAACCAGCGGGCCGCAATTGCCCCCGCATCTTCAGGCCGCGCTCGACGCTGGCCACACCACCGGTTGAGGAGCCCTACATGACCCACCCGCTTGTGACCCGTTTGACCGCCGAGTTCGGCTACCCGGCTTTGCAAACTATGGGAGAGGCCGCCGCCTTTACCGAGGCGCCCGGCGTGCATGTGGTCTTTGTCCCCGGTGACGCACAGCGCAACCTTGAAACCCCCGACGTCGCGGTGATCCTGCCCGAGCTGTGGCAGGCCTTTCAAAACCGTTTCGACTGCGCTGTCGCCAGCGACGCGATCGAGGCCGAGTTGCGCGACGCCACCGGCGTCTTCAAAACCCCCAGCCTGATCTTCTACCGCGACGGCGCCTGCATCGGCGGCATTCCCAAGGTGCGAGACTGGTCGGATTACGTCGAACGCATCACCCACTTTCTCGCCTTGCCTGTGGCCGCTGAATAAGGACTCTGAAAATGACCAACCCCTTCATGATGCCCCCCACTGGTTTTGGCCCCGGCTCGCAGCCGCTGGACCAGCAGGACGAGACGCTGGAATACATGCCTTTGCCGCAGGACATGCGCACCTACGCCCCGCGCATCCCTGAGGTCGAGGCGCTTGGCGACAGCGATCTGGCGCCGGCGCTGGAGCTGCTGCGCGCGGTGGCTTTGGCGGCGGCGCGCGTCAGTGCCGAAGGCGGATCGGAGCGCTTTGATCTGGCCTCTCTCGACGCGCAGAACCGCGCTTTGATCGCCGAAACGCTGGGCAGCGGCGAGGTCTCGGCCAAAGTCCGCGCGATCCCCGCCATTGCGGTGCAGGAAAGCGTGTTTGCTGGTGTCTGGTCGCTGCAAAGCGCCGAGGCGGATCAGATCGAGGTGGCCGAGATCCCTTCTTGCATCACGGCGGCCCCGTTCACCGCCCACCGCGCCGCCGCCGGCCAAACCGCCCCGCTGGCCCCCGGTGTGGTCAACGCGCCGCCCATTCTGGTCGAGCTGAATGACAAATCCGCGGCCTTTGATCCCTCCCAGCCTTTGCACGTGATCAACCTGTCGCTTCTGCCGCATACCGAAGAAGACCTTGCCTGGCTCGACACCGCGCTTGGCGAAGGGGCCGTCACCATCCTGTCGCGCGGCTATGGCAATTGCCGGATCACCGCCACCGCCCTGCCGCATGTCTGGCGGGTGCAATTCTTCAACTCGCAGGACGCGCTGATCCTCGACACGTTTGAGGTGACCACCGTGCCCGAAGTTGCGCGCGCGGCGCCCGAGGATCTGGCCGACAGCGCCGACCGGCTGCTCAAGGTATTGGAGGCGATCCAATGAGCGGGTTTGAGGGCAGTTTCCTGGGCGCCAGCGACAAGATCAGCCCGCAGGCGATCATGGAATGCAAGATCTGCTGGACGCCGTATGACCCTGCCGAGGGGGACGATTACCGGCAGGTCGAACCCGGCACCGCCTTTGTCGATCTGCCGGCCGATTGGTCCTGCCCCAATTGCAGCGCGCCGAAGGAACAGTTCATGGTGCTGGAAGACCCCGGCGCGCAATCGGTGGCCGAGGCCGCCCGGATCGACGAAGCCACCGCCCGGCTGGTGGCGGATTTCCGCGAGATCTGGCACGCCAAGATGCGCGACGTGCCGATGGTCAACAAGCTGCTCAGCGTCGAGGCGGTGGGGTTTCGCATGGTCGAGGGGCGTCCGCTGGGCGTACTGATCTCACCCTGGTTCATGAACCTGATCCAGCTGCCTGCCGAGGACGAGGATTGGTCCGGGCTGGAGGCCGGCGCGAAGGAGCTGATCTCATTTCCCTCCGGTGACTATGAATTCATCCACAACACGCGTGAGATGACCGGCGGATACAAGGCCTGTTCGCTCTTCTCGCCGATGGGCGACTTCAACTCGCAAATGCAGGCGCAAGAGGTGGCGCGGGCGGTGATGGTGGCGCTTTTTGACGAGGCCAACCGCGCCGAAAGCGACCGTGCCGCCGATATCCGGGCCGCGCGCGAAGCTGATTTGACGCCTGAGGCCGAGGACGACGCCCCCCTCTTGCCCGAAACCCCCAGCCGCCGCGCCGTGATCACCGGCGGCATGGCCGAGGCCGGCTGAGTATGCAGGCCTCGGCCCCATATCCTGCGCTACGCGCCCAAGCGGCCCCGGCCTTGCCGGTGGCGGCGATGGTGCTCGGCAAACCGGTGGAAGAGGCGGCAGAGGTGTTGCCGCGGCTCTTCAACCTGTGCCGCGTGGCGCAAGGCATCGCCGCCCGCGCCGCCTTTGGCCTGCCCGTGCCGTCCGATTGGCAAGACGACCTGCGGGCCGAGATCCTGCGCGAACATATCGTCAAGCTTTGCCTGAAATGGCCCGCGCTCTTGTCGCTGCCGGCACTACCCCTGCCGCGCGATTGGATGCGCGGTGGGCCCGCGCTGCGCGAGGCGCTTTTTGGCCCGACCGGCCATTTGCCCGGCACCCCCGCAGCGTTCGAGGCCTTCCTACTAAGCTCAGACGGCGTCGCACCCATTCTGCGCGCCATCAGCCAGGTCTTTGCCCCACGTGAGGCCTGCCGCGCGCCGCTGCCCGCTGCCACGCCCGAGCGGTTCTTCCACGCCGGACAGAAAGAAAACTCCGTCACTACGCGGCAGGCCGCTCATCCTGTGCTGGCCGCCATTGAAGCGCGGAATGGTCGTGGGCCGCTCTGGTCTGCCGTGGCCCTGGCCTATGATCTTTACGCCGTGCTTGACGGCACCCTGCCAAAGGCGCGTCTCACGCCCGGCCGCGCTGTGATCCCGGCGGCACGCGGGCTTTATGGCCTGACCGCGCGGGTCGAGGACGGCCGCGTCATGGCGTTTGAGCGCGTCACCCCCACCGATCACTTGCTGGCCCCGGGCGGCGCGCTCGACCAGTCGCTGGCAACCTTGCCCGGCGCCCGGGCTGCGGCGCTGGGTCCCTTGCTGATGGCTATTCTCGATCCCTGTTATCCGGTTACACTGCAACCAGCCCGGCAAAAGGAGAGCGTCCATGCATGAGATGTCGCTTTGCGAAGGCATGCGCCGCGTGATCGAGGATCAGGCCCGCGCCCATGACGTGGACCGCATCACGCGTGTCCGGGTCGAGATCGGCCGTTTTGCCGGGGTCGAAGTGGACGCGCTGCAATTTGCCTGGGACGTGGTCATGCGCGGCTCGGTCGCCGAGGGTGCAGAGCTGGTGACGCTCGACCTGCCGGGAAAGGCGCTCTGTTACGACTGCATGAAAGAGGTGGAGATCGAACACCGCCTCGCCCCCTGCCCCATCTGCGGCGGCGGCAAGCTGATACCGCAAGGCGGGGATGAAATGAGAATCAAAGATCTGGAGGTGGCCTGAGATGTGTACGGTTTGCGGATGCGGTGACGGAGAAGTGAAGGTCCATGGCCATTCCCACGGGCATGATCACAGCCATGATCACGGGCACGGGCATCATCACCATCACCACCACTACGGCCAGGGCCCGGCCGGCACCGAGGTGCCCGGCATGTCCCAGGCGCGGCTAATCGAGATTGAAACCGATATCCTGGCCAAGAATGACGCCTATGCCGATGCCAACCGCGCCGTGCTGGACGCCAAAGGGATCTTTGCGGTCAACCTCGTTTCCTCGCCTGGATCGGGCAAGACCACGCTCTTGTGCAAAACGATCGAGGCCCTGGGCGATCAGCCGCTCGCGGTGATCGAAGGTGACCAGCAAACCCAGAACGACGCCGACCGCATCCGCGAAACCGGGACGCCGGCGGTGCAGGTGAACACCGGCAAGGGCTGTCACCTCGACGGCCATATGGTGGGCCACGCGATGGAGCATCTGAACCTGACCCCGGGAGCTCTGCTGTTCATCGAAAACGTCGGCAACCTGGTCTGCCCCGCCGCGTTCGATCTGGGCGAAGACGGCAAGGTGGCGATTCTGTCGGTGACCGAGGGTGAGGACAAACCGTTGAAATACCCCGATATGTTCACTGCTGCACGGCTCGCGATCCTCAACAAGATCGACCTCGCCCCGCATTGCGATGTGGACCTCGACCTCTATGAGGCGAACCTGCGCCGGGTGAACCCGGAGATCGAAATTCTGCGCGTTTCTGCCCGCACTGGCGAGGGCATGGCCGATTGGATCAACTGGCTGCGCCAGCACCTGGCCGCCAAAGCCGCCCCCGAGGCCGCGGAATGAGCGCCCTGCCCACCCTCCTTCTGGTCGATGACGAAGAGCATTCGCTGGCGGCCATGCGGATGGCGCTTGAGGATGACTTTGACTGTCTGACCGCGCCAAATGCCGATGAGGCCGCTCGGCTGATGGAGGAAAACTATGTCCAGGCGATCTTTTGCGATCACCGCATGCCGGGCAAGACCGGGGTGGACTTTCTGGCCGAAGTGCGGGACCGCTGGCCTGACACCGTGCGGATCATCATCACCGGGTATACCGAAACCAATGATATGATCGCCGCGATCAACGAGGCCGGGATCTACCAGTTTCTGACCAAACCCTGGCATCCCGACCAGCTGATGATGGCCGCCAAGAACGCGGCACAGCTGTTTCAGCTCAGCCGGGATCATGACCGGCTGTCATTGGAGATGCGGTTTATCGGCAAGACCGCCGAGACCAAGGTCGAGGCCCGCCGCCGCACGCTGCGCGAAGGGCTGGGGTTTGAGCGGATCCTGCGCAGCGCCAATTCGCCGATGAATGCCACGGTCGAACTGGCCCGCCAGGTGGCGAGCTTTGATGTCCCGGTGCTGATCTCGGGTGAGGCGGGCACCGGCAAAGACGTGATGGCGCGGGCGATGCACTATGCTTCGCTGCGCTCGGACCAGTCATTCTATGAGATCAACTGCGCCGGCCTGCCCGACGACGTGTTGATGATCGAGCTTTTGGGCGCCAAGAAGGGCGCCATACCGGGCACCCCCAGCAACCGCATTGGCCTCTTGCAAAAAGCCTCACGCGGGACGCTGTTTCTCAATGGCGTCGACACGCTCAGCCCGCAGATGCAGCTGATCCTGTTGCGGGTCGCCTCTGAGGGCAGCTTTGAACCCGTGGGCGGCACGGAAACGCTGACCACCAACACGCGGCTGATGACCGGCAGCCATAGTGACCTCGCCGCCGCGATTGCCGATGGGCGGTTCCGCCAGGATCTGTTCTATGCGCTGGCCACAACCGAATTGTCTTTGCCACCGCTGCGGGCGCGGCTGGATGATCTGGATATCCTGACGCGGCACATTCTGGGCGATCTTGCGGGTGAGCACAGCAAGCCGGTCGAGGGGTTGACCAATCTCGCGCTGGAATTTTTGGGCAATTACGACTGGCCCGGCAATCTGCCGGAACTGACAAATGAACTGACCCGCATGCTAATCCTCAGCCAGGAACCGCGACTGGGCCCGGAACTGATCTCACGCCACATCCTGCAGGCCGATCCGTCAGTCACCGCGCGGCCCGAACCGGGTGAGGCCGATCTGCTGGTCTCTGAAGGCACACTGCGGGATCGGATCGAGGCGATGGAGGCGCGGATCCTGCGCGAAACCCTGACCCGGTTGAAATGGAACAAAAGCCGTGCAGCGGATGAGCTGGGCCTCAGCCGCGTCGGCCTGCGCTCCAAGCTTGATCGCTACGGCGTGCATCAACCCGGCAAGTTCAACACAGCCGATGAGGAGGACTGAACCATGTGTCTGGGAATTCCAGGGCAGATCACCGAGATCACCGATGCCGACCGGCTGATGGCGATGGCCGACATCTCGGGTGTGCGGCGCGAGGTGTCGGTTGCCTGTGTTGCCACACCCGATCTGAATGACCTCGTCGGCGAATGGGCGCTGATCCATGTGGGCTTTGCCATGAGCGTGATTGACGAAGACGAGGCCGCCAAAACGCTTGAGGCGCTGCGCGGCTTGGGTGAAGCGCAGGAAACGCTGGAGGCGATGGCCGATGGCGCCGCCGCTGTTGGCCTGACGGAGGGCGCACAATGAGATATGTCGAGGAATTCCGCGATCCCGTCGCCGCCAAAGGCGTGCTGACAGCGATCACAGAGGTGGTCGATGAGATTGGCGCCACCCGCGAAAACCCGGTCCACATCATGGAGATCTGCGGCGGGCATACCCATGCGATCTTTCGCTATGGGCTGGACCGGCTGACGCCGCCCGGCATCGAATTCATCCATGGCCCCGGTTGCCCTGTCTGCGTGCTCCCGATGAGCCGGATCGACGAATGTGTCGAGATTGCCGAGCGGCCAGAGGTGATCTTTTGCACCTTTGGCGACGCGATGCGGGTGCCCGGAACGCGTAAGTCGCTGATGCAGGCCAAGGCGGATGGCGCCGATATTCGCATGGTCTATTCGCCGCTCGACGCGTTGGAAATCGCCCGGCGCAATCCCGAGCGCGAAGTGGTGTTCTTTGGCCTGGGGTTCGAGACGACAACCCCCTCCACCGCGCTGTCGATCCAGCAGGCCGCGCGCGAAAAGCTGAGCAACTTCAGCGTCTTCTGCAACCACATCACCGTGCCGCCGCCGATCAAGACATTGCTCGATGATCCGCATATGGTGCTCGACGGCTTTGTCGGACCCGGGCATGTGTCGATGGTGATCGGCACCCATCCCTATGACTTCATCGCGCAGGATTACGGCAAACCCATCGTGGTGGCGGGGTTCGAGCCGCTGGATCTGTTGCAATCGGTGCTGATGGTGCTGCGGCAAATCCGCGAAGGGCGGGCTGAAGTGGAAAACCAATACGCCCGGGTTGTGCCGGAGCACGGCAACCCGGTGTCCCTGGCTGCCATCGCGGATGTCTATGAGCCCCGGCCGAGCTTTGAATGGCGGGGACTGGGCGAGATCGACGCCAGCGGGCTGCGCATCCGGCCGAAATACGCGGCGTTCGATGCCGAGGAAAAGTTCGGCGTCGGCTACGGCGCCGGACCCCGTGTGGTGGCGGAGCCCGAAGGCTGTGCCTGCGGGCAGGTGATGACCGGCCGGATCAAACCGACCGGGTGCCCGCAATACGGCACCGGCTGCACGCCCGAGATGCCACTGGGCGCGCTGATGGTCAGCTCCGAAGGCGCCTGTGCGGCCTATTACCAATACGGCGCGGCGGATGAAGCGGTGGAGGCAGCGCAATGAACATGTCGACACCGATCAAACCCGCCCGCCTGCGCGGCGACCGCGTGACCATGGCGCATGGCGGCGGCGGCAAGGCGATGCGCGACCTGATCGAAGAGGTCTTTACCGACGTCTTCCTGCCCCCCGGCTCCGAGGATCAGGCCCGGATGACCTCCGCGGCGCTTGCTGAACCCGGCGCGCAACTGGCCTTCACCACCGACAGCTTTGTCGTCTCACCCCCGGTCTTTCCCGGCGGCGATATCGGCAAGATCGCCGTCTGCGGCACGGTCAATGACTTGGCGGTGGGCGGTGCGCAACCGCTCTGGCTGTCGGCGGCGTTCATCATCGAGGAAGGCTGTGAATTTGCCCTTCTGCGCGACATTGTCGCCTCGATGCAGGCAGAGGCCGACAAGGCCGGCGTACGCATCGTCACCGGCGACACCAAGGTGGTCGAGCGTGGGGCTGCAGATAAGGTGTTTGTGACCACCTCCGGCGTCGGCGTGATCCCCGCGGGCCGCAACCTGATGGCCGACAATATCCGCCCCGGCGACGTGGCGCTTGTGAACGGTGTGCTCGGCGATCACGGCGCGACGATCCTGGCGGCGCGGGGGGACATGGCGCTCTCAACCGACATCCAGTCCGACTGTCAGAGCCTGAACGGGCTGATCGAAGCGGTTCTGTCCGCCGCCCCCAACACCCGCGCCGCCCGCGACGCCACCCGCGGCGGTCTTGCCTCGGCGCTCAACGAAATGGCCGAGGCCGCCGGGGTCAGCATTGAGCTCGACGAAACCACCCTGCCCCTGCGGCCCGAGGTCAAAGGCGTCTGCGAAGTGCTAGGGCTCGACCCGCTTTACCTCGCAAACGAAGGCACCCTGGTGCTCTTTGTCCCCGAGGACGAGGCCGAAGCCGCACTCGCCGCGATGCGCGCCACCGACGCCGGGCGCGAGGCGACGCTGATCGGCCATGCCAAGGCCGGGCCAGCCGGTCGCGTGACGATGAAAACGCTCTTTGGAGGCCTGCGGTTGGTCGACACGTTGGTGGGTGAACAGCTGCCACGGATTTGCTAAAGGTCTGAAAGTATTGGACCGGTCCAGCGCGACCCGTCCGACACACAACTGGCATCCGGCGCGTCGGACGTAAATCCTTGCGCTTCCTTAACAAATTCTTAACAGCCTTGGGTTGATTATTGACGTTACGTCGCACAGGAAGAGGTTGAGCAGGCCATCGAAACCGGATACTGCGCGGCGTGTCGTCAGTGTTTGCAGTTCGGATGCCTCGCCTTGGATAGACTCACAGAACGTGACGTGATTTCCCGGCGTCTTGAGCTGGCCACCCGCGCCGCCCGGATCGCCATCTGGGAATGGGATTATACCGACGACACGCTCTATTGGTCGCCGGTTTTCATGGAAATCCTCGGCATCGATCCGGAAGAGTTCCAGGGCCAGCTGTCCGACTTCACCGATCGGGTTGCGCCGGAAGATGCCGACCGGGTTTCCGAGGCGTTGCGCGCGCACCTGGAAGAGGGTGTGCCCTACGATATCGAGTATCAGATGATCCGCAGCGACGGGCGCCGCGTGGTCATCGCCGCCACCGGGCAGGCCACCTTTGCCGAGGACGGCGCGCCGGCCCGTATGATCGGGACGGTGCAGGATGTGTCGGCCCGACGGAGGCTGGAGGACAAACTCTTACGCGCCGAACAGATCGGCAAGATCGGGCATTGGGAGCTCGACATCGCGGAAAACACGCTCAGCTGGTCGCCCGAAACGTTCCGCATCCACGGGTTGGATCCCGACGATCCGCAGCCCAGCGTCGAAGAGGCGTTTGAATTCTATCACCCCGATGACGTCGGCAGCGTGGCGGCGAATTTCGAACAGGTGTTCGAGACCGGCCAGTTACATGGTGTGAACGCCCGGCTGATCCTGCGCAATGGCGAGATCCGCCACGTCTATGCCGACGGTATTTCTTTTACGAACACCGATGGCGGTCGGCCCACGCGGGTGTTCGGGATTCTGCATGACCGAACCGAGTTCGTGAAGAAAGAAGAGCAGCTCAGCCAGTCGCGGCGGCTTGAGGCGGTGGGGCAGCTTGCCGGTGGGATTGCACATGATTTCAATAATTTGCTGGCCGTTATTCAGGGAAACATTGAGCTGCTGCAAGACGATGAGCAAAGCCGCGAGATGTCGGATCAAGAGCGGCGCGACACCATCGCCAGCGCCATCGCCGCCACCCGCAGCGGCGCGGATCTGACCCGCAACATGCTGGCCTTTGCCAGCAAGTCGCAGCTAGAGCCGAAACGCGTGGCGATCAACGGGCTGATCGCTGAAACTGAAAGCTGGCTGATACGCACCGTGCCGTCCTCGATCGCGGTTCAAACCCGCTTGATCGCCAATCAACAGCACAGCCGGTTGGACCCGGCCGGGTTCCAAAGCGCCATTGTCAACGTGGTCGTCAACGCGCGTGACGCGATGCCGGATGGCGGCAAGCTGACAATCGAAACCCGGAACGTGGTGTTTGACGCGGACGCCGCCGCCGCGTTCGAAGGGCTGACGACTGGCCCCTACCTCGCCGTCACCATCACCGATACCGGAAAGGGCATCGCGCCCGAGCTTTTGGCGCGGGTGTTCGAACCATTTGTGTCGACCAAGGCGATGTCGACCGGCACCGGGCTGGGCCTGTCGATGGTTCAGGGCTTTGCCCGGCAAAGCGGCGGCGCGGTGCAGATCACGTCTGAGCTGGGTGTCGGCACGACCGTGAAAATGGTGTTCCCTGTCGATCTGGCCGAAGCACCTGACGAAACCGCCCCGGCGCAGGAAGCGCCGTCAAACCCGGTGTCCAAGACCAGCGCCCGTATCCTGATCGCCGAAGACCAGCCCGAGGTACTGGCCTTGCTGGTGCGCATCCTGAAATCGGCCGGGTATGAGACCGAAACCGCGGTCAGCGGCGACCAGGCGTTTGACATCTTCACATCGAACGCCCCCTTTGACCTCTTGCTGACGGATGTCGAAATGCCCGGCGGGATGAGCGGACCGCAACTGGCCAATGCCTGCCGCAAGCTGGTGCGGGGTCTGCCGGTGATCTTCCTGTCGGGGTATTCCAGCGAGACCATCACCGACGGCAACGGCCTGCCGCCAGAGGACATGCGCTTGATCAAACCGGTGCCCAAGACCGAGCTATTGCAGGCCATCACCACTGTGCTGTCGCAGCCGCAACCTCGGCATTGAGGTTTTGCCTCAGCAGGCGGTATAGCCGCCGTCGATGGGCAGAGCGACGCCAGTGATCATAGACGCCGCATCGCTCAGCAGAAAGACAATCGGAGCGGCGATCTCATCCTCGGTGGCCCAGCGGCCCAGCGGCATTTGGCTCAGAAACGGGTCGGCGATCTCCGGGCGGCCCCAGTAGAAGGCCGACATCTCGGTCATCACCACGGTCGGATGCACGCCGTTGACGCGAATGTTGTGTTTGCCCAACTCCAGCGCCGAGACCCGCGTGATGTTGTCGAGCGCGGCCTTGGACGACCCGTAGGAAATATGCCCCTTCAGCGCCACCAGCGACGCCTGGCTCGAGACATTCACGATCGCCCCGCCCTTGCCCAGACGGATCATCGATTGTGAGGTGTATTTGGTCACCAACAGCGCGCCACGGGTGTTGATGGCTATGACTTTGTCAAAGACCGCGATATCGGTGTCCATCGGGGTCGCAATCTCACCGCCAAAGCCGCCGCAATTCACCACGCCCCAGACGTCCAGCCCATCGAGCGCGTCGCGCACGCTGTCCTCCGAGGTCAGGTCAAAGGCCATGGTGCGGCAGCCGGTGTCACTGGCAAGCGCGTCCAGTGCCTCGGTGTTGCGGCCGCTGGCGATCACCTCAGCCCCCGCGGCGCAAAGCTGTCGGACGGTGGCGCCGCCGATGCCGCCACTGGCACCGGTGACAAGGATCGGCCCTTTGTCGAACGTGGTCATGCCGCCATGCCCCCCATGTCACTTGGCGCCAAAAGGCGCACGTCAGGCGTAAAGCGCCAGGCCGGTTTCGGCGTCGAAGATCGGCGCCTTGTCCAGCGCCACGCGCAAGGTGCAATCGCTGTTCTGCGTCACATCCGACCCCGCTGGCAGGCGCGTCATCACCGATTGGCCATCGAGCTTGACCGACACGTACATGTCCGGCCCGGTGGGCTCGATCAGGTCCACTCGCACCGGCATGTCAAACGTCCCCTCAGCCTTGTCGCCGACGCCAAACCATTCCGGCCGTAGCCCCAGCTTGACCTTGGTGCCTGCCGCAGGGGCCTTCACACCCGGCGGCATCGGCACGTTCACCGCGCCAATCTGCAAGTGCTGCTGATCCGGGCTGACCACCGCGTCGATCAGGTTCATCGCCGGGGAACCCATGAAGGTCGCGACAAAGGTGTTGGCGGGATGATCATAGATCTCGGCCGGGGTGCCGAATTGCTGTACGATGCCGCCCTCCATCACCGCAATCCGCGTGGCCATGGTCATGGCTTCGACCTGGTCGTGGGTCACATAAAGGATCGTCGTGCCCAGCCGCTGGTGCAGGCGCTTGATCTCGGTCCGCATGTCGACGCGTAGCTTGGCATCGAGGTTCGAGAGTGGTTCGTCAAACAAAAACAGCTTGGGGTCGCGCACCAGCGCCCGCCCCATCGCCACACGCTGACGCTGCCCGCCCGACAAAGCGGCGGGTTTGCGCTTCAGCAGATGGCTGATCTGCAAAAGGTCCGCCACCTCTTGCACCTTTTGGGTCTGATCTTCCTTGGAAAAACCGGCCATCCTCAGCGGGAAGGCCATGTTCTTTTCCACGCTCATCGCCGGGTAAAGCGCGTAGGACTGGAACACCATGGCGATGTTGCGGTCTTTTGGTTCCAGGTTGTCGATGCGATCGCCGTCAAACCGGATCTGCCCGCCCGAGATGGTCAAAAGCCCGGCCACCATGTTCAGCAAGGTGGATTTGCCGCATCCCGAGGGGCCAACCAGCACCAGGAATTCGCCTGCGTCGATCTCGATACTGATATCCTGCAGCACAGAGGTGCTGCCGAACACCTTGCTGACGTTGTCGATGGTGAGTTGCGCCACAGTCTTACCCTTTCACCGCGCCTGAGGTCAGGCCACGGACAAAATATCGGCCACCCACCACGTAGACGAGGATCGTCGGAAGGGCGGCAATCATCGCTCCGGCCATGTCCACATTGTAGGCCTTGGTACCGGTCGAAGTGTTGACGAGGTTGTTCAGCGCCACCATCAGCGGCCGCGCATCGGCACCGGCAAACGAAGCGCCAAACAGGAAGTCGTTCCAGACATTGGTGAACTGCCAGATGATCGACACCACAAAGATCGGCCAGGATACAGGCACCAGGATCAGAAGGAAGATCGACCAGAAACCCGCCCCGTCGATCCGCCCGGCCTTGATCAGCTCATCCGGGATGGTGACGTAGAAATTGCGGAAAAACAGCGTGGTGAAGGGGATGCCATAGCACATATGCACAAAGATCAGCCCCGACAGCGTGCCCGCCATGTCAAGAATACCCAAGAGCCGGGCCATCGGGATCAGCACGATCTGGAACGGGATGAAACAGCCGAAAAGCAGCATCCCAAAGATGATGTTGTCGCCGCGGAACCGCCATTTCGCCAGGATATAGCCGTTCACCGCCCCGAGCCCGACCGACAGCGTGACCGCAAAGACCACCATCACAATCGAGTTCCAGAAATAGACCCGCAGCCCGTCACAGGCGACGGCGATACAGGCTGAGCTCCACGCGGTGCTCCAGGCTTCAAGCGTGGGGGCGCGTGGCGGGGTCAGGATGGTGTTGTTCTCAAACCCGACCGCCCCGGTGATCTCGGGCATCGACTTGAGCGAGGTAAACACCATCGCCGCCAGCGGCATCAGGAAAAGCGCCGCCGCCAGCAGCAGGAAGGTGTAGACCATGATCCGGTTGGCAATGGCGCGCCCGCTGCGCGGGTTGGTAACCTCAACGCTCATTGCGCAGCTCCGAATAGAGATAGGGCACGATCAGCACCATCACGAGCACCAGCATCATCACCGCGCTCGACGCACCCAGCGCCATTTCGTTCCGCGAAAAGGTGAATTCGTACATGAAGGTCGAGGGCAGCTCGGTCGAAAAGCCAGGCCCGCCGCGGGTCAAGGCAACGACAAGGTCATAGCTCTTGATCGCCAGGTGCCCCTGCACGACGATTGCCGTCAGGAAGGCCGGGCGCAGCGCGGGGATTATGATGTGCCAATAGATGCTGGGCCCGCTGGCGCCGTCCATCCGGGCAGCCGACAGGATTTCCTGGTTGACCCCGCGCAGGGCGGCCAGAAACAGCGCCATGACAAAGCCGCTGGCCTGCCAGACCCCGGCGATCACCACGCAGTAAATCGCCAGGTCGGACTGTTTGATCCAGTCAAAGCGAAAGCTTTCCCAGCCCCAGATGTGGAACGCGCGTTCAAGCCCCAGATCGGGCGACATGATCCACTGCCAGGCGACCCCCGTCACGATAAAGCTCAGCGCCATTGGGTAGAGGTAGATGGTCCGCAACGAGCCTTCGATGCGGATGCGCTGATCGAGGAAGATCGCCAGCACGAGGCCGATCAGAAGCGTGCCGCCGATATAGAGAATGCCAAAGATGGCGAAGTTTTCCAGCGCCACTTCCCAGCGCGGATGGTTCCAGACCTTGAGATAGTTGGAAAACCCTTCCCAGCGGTCAAACCGCGGCAACATCTTGGAGCGTGTCAGCGACAGCACCATGGTCAGCGCGATGAACCCGTAGACCGTGATTGCCACAAGGATCAGGCTTGGCAGCAATGTCAGCTGGGGCACGTAGTTTCGGAGCAGTCGCATGCGGTATAGCGCCTTGGGGGGTTTCGTTCCTGGCGCTGCGGCGCCGACGGTCCGGTCACGGGACGGAAAATGCGGATGTCGGGCGGCGCAAATCCTGCGCCGCCCGCATTGTGCGTCTTACTTGGCTGCCATCACGGCGTCCGCCAGCGCGGCGGCAGCATCCTCGGCCGACATGTCCGAGTTGAAGTGCTGCGTGACCACGTCGGTATAGGCCGCCTGGATCGCCGCAGGCTGGCCGTGACCATGCGCTAGCGAACCAAAGAGCGTGTTCGACGCCGTGGCCTCGGCCAGATCGGCCATCGACTTCTGCGCGCAGACGTCAAACTTGTCGCCCGGCACGTCGGTGCGCGCGGGGATCGAGCCTTTGGCGAGGTTGAACGTCTCTTGGAAGTTCACCGACATCGCCGACGCCGCCATGTTCTGCTGCGCCATCTGCTTGTCGTCACCCACGTCGAACATTGCAAAGAAGTCGGTGTTGAAGAGGAACGAACCCTGCGTGCCCGGTGCCACGTCGCACAGCACCTCGACACCCGGGGTCAGACCGGCGGCGATCACCTCACCCTTGGCCCAGTCACCCATGATCTGCATGCCGGCTTCGCCGTTGATCACCATGGCAGTGGCCAGGTTCCAATCGCGCCCAGCAAAGTTCGGGTCGACGTAACCGCGGATTTTGCGCATGATCTCAAAGCTTTCCACGATCCCTTCGGAGCGCAGGGCCGCATCATCCGCCTCGATGATCGCGGTGCGGTAGAGATCGGGCGAAATGCCCAGCACAACGGCTTCCCAGACGGTGGCTTCCTGCCAGGCCTGACCACCCTGGGCCACGGCAACATAGCCCGCTTCCTGGATCTTGTCGGCGGCGGCAAAGAATTCATCCCAGGTCGAGGGCATCTCGAGGCCCAGTTCGCTGAAGATCTTGGCCGAGCCCCAGACCCAGTGCGGGCGGTGCATGTTCACCGGGGCAGCCACCCAGTTGCCGTCATACTTGCCAAACGCTTGCACGGCGGGCGGGATCACATCGTCCCAGCCTTCGGCGGCGGCGACGTCGTTGAGGTTGCCGAGAAAGCCTTCGTCGGCCCATTCGCGGACCGTCATGCCTAGCATCTGTGCCGCGGTCGGCGGATCGCCGGCCGTCACACGGGCGCGCAGCGTGGTCATCGCGGCGTCACCGCCACCACCGGCCACGGCCATGTCGACCCAACCGGTGCCCTTGCCTTCGAGGTCGGATTTCAGCACCGACACGGCGGCCGCTTCGCCACCCGATGTCCACCAGTGCAGAACTTCCACTTCATCCGCAATGGCCGGAGCGGCCAGTGCCGATGTGCATGCCAAAACGGCAAACGTCTTCGTTAGTTTCATGTCTTCCTCCCATGATGATATTTTTGTTTTTTGTTTGAGCGAATTACAAAAGGAGGTTGGGTGGCCTGTCAAGCAAGATGTTAGCGTCACCATTTTTGCCGACGCTTGGTCATGCAACAACGCAGCCTAGGGATGTGAAGCCGGGTGTTCCGACGCCCCGCGCGCCTAGGCGAGTGATGGCAGCCAGAGCACAATCACCGGAAAGGCAACCAGCAGCGCGATGGTGATGCCGTCAGCGATGAAGAACGGAATCACGCCGCGGAACACGTCCTGCACGTTCAGATCGTCTCGCACACCGGCCACGACAAAGCAATTCAGGCCGATGGGCGGTGTGATCAGGCAGAACTCGGCCATCTTGACGACCAGAATGCCGAACCAGATCGCACACATCGTCCCGCTCATGCCAAAGGCGCTGTCTTCGGCGCTGACAAACTCGCCGCCATTCAGCGCCATGACAGCCGGATACACCACCGGCAGGGTCAAGAGCAGCATGCCGATGGCATCCATGAACATCCCCAGCACCGCGTAGGCCAGCAGGATGCAGATCAGGATCAACATCGGTGAATATTCAAGCGAGGTGATCCAATCCGAAAACGCGCTTGGCAGGTCTGCAAAGCCCAGGAACCGGACATAGATCAGCACCCCCCAGATGATCGTAAAGATCATCACGGTCAGCTTAGCGGTCTCGAGCAGCGCATCCTTCAGCGCGCCCCAGCGCATGCCGCGATAGAGCGCCATGCAGAACACGATAAAGGCGCCGATGGCGCCGCCTTCGGTCGGCGTGCCCCAAGCGTCACCGCCAAAGGGGTTGTAGACAAAGAAGATGATGATCACGACTACCGCGACGATGGGCAGTGCCGGCGGCAGGCTGACAAGGCGTTCGCGCCAGGTAAAGCCGCCCACCGGGGGGCCAAAATTCTTCATCGTCAGCGCCAGGACGATAATCAGGGTGGCATAGACAATCGCCGAGAACATCCCCGGGATGAAGCCCGCCAGCAGTAGTTTACCAACGTCCTGTTCGACGATGATGGCGTAGATCACCAGGATGGCCGAGGGCGGGATCAGGCTGGCCAAGGTGCCGCCGGCAGCTACCACGCCGGCTGCAAAGCGTTTGTCATAACCCACTTTCAGCATCTCGGGGATCGCGATCCGGGCAAACACCGCCGCGGTCGCCACGCTGGCACCTGACACGGCAGCAAACCCGGCGGTGGCAAAGACGGTCGAGACCGCCAGCCCACCCGGCACCCAGGCAATCCACTTTTTCGCCGCATCAAACAGCGCCGTGGTCAGCCGGGCGTGATAGGCGAGATAGCCGATCAGGATGAAGGTCGGGATCAGGCTCAGCGCGTGGGCCGACACCTTGGAATGCGGCACTTGCCCGGCGATCTTAACGCTGATCTCCAGCGCCTTGAAAAAGCGGTCGGGGTCATAATTGAACTGGTCCCAGCGCAGCCAGACCAGCCCCAAAAACCCGGCCAGACCGGCGGCAAAGGCCACCCGCATGCCCAGCACCACCATGACCAGCATCCCACCGGTCACCCAAAGTCCAATGGTGATCGAATCCATCAGTCGCCGCCCTGCAAAAGCTCGGCCTCTTCGCGGGCCTGTTCGGCGGCCGACTGCACCAGCGGCACAGCCACCGGTGTCGCAAGGTTCAGCCAGAAGGCCCGCGCATAGCCCCAGATCTGCAGCAAAAGGCGCAGCACCAGCACCGCAAAGGCAATCGGCACCACGATCTTCGACGGCCAGAGCGGCATGCTCACGTCGATCGAGCTGTCGCGGCTCCAATACGGCCGGGCAAAATCAAAGCTGCGGTCGAAATGCGCCCAGGCGCCCCACATCAGCGCGATGATCAGCACGAGGATCAGGATCGTGGTGATCAACTCCATCAGCCACAACAGCCGCCCGCGCATCGCGCCGATGACGATGTCCATGCGGATATGCACCCCGTCGCGCTGCACAAAGCTGACGCCAAGAATGGCGATCACCGGCATCAGCGCCTCGATGTAATCCACATAGCCCAAGAGCGGTGCGCCAAAGAACTTGCGCCCGGTAACCGACCAGACCGCCAGGAACATCAACGAAAACGCCGCAAGGCCCGAGATCAGGGCGGCAAAGCGCTCAAACGGCAAAAGCGCCCGGTCAAGCCGCGACAGCAGGCTTGAATCCTCAAGTACGGCAGAGCTGCCGGCCATGTCCCGTCCCCCTCGGACCTGTCCCGTTAGCAAAATGGCCGCGCCGGTGATGCGGCGCGGCCCAAAACGCGGTGACGCGTCAGTTCGACATGCGCGCCTTGTCCAGCGTGCTGTTCACCAGGTCGTAAAGCTCCTGACCCGGCAGGCCCTGGCCTTCGATATTCTCGATCCAGGCAGCATGCGTCGGCGTGCCGGCGGCGTCCTTGAACGCGTCCAACTCGGATTGCTCCAACTCAACCTTGGTCACACCCTTTTCGGCAAGCACGCTGTCCCACCGTTCCAGCAGGTCGCCGTAGTTTGCCAGGTAGTGGTCGATGGCTGCGTCCACCGACTCGTCCAGTGCCATGCGGTGATCGTCACTAAGGCTTTCATACGCGTCGATATTTACCACCACCGGGCAGTTCACGGTGCCGGGGTTGAGGTTCGCGGTCCACCATTCGGCCTGGTTGATGGTGCCAAAGCTCAAATGCGCATGCTGCGCAAAGGCCACGGTGTCGACAACGCCGGATTCCATCGCCTGGTAGGCTTCGGTCGCGGTGACCGAGGTCGGCACGGCACCAACGGCCTTGAACGCCTCGCCCAGACCGCCGGTGGCGCGCACCCGCATGCCTTCGAACTCGGCCAGACTGTCACGCGGCGCGCCGGTGCCGACGATGTTATATTGCGGCATCGGCGAGGTCATCAGCAGCCGGGCGTTCCACTGCGCCATTTCTTCCTGCACGGCCGGATGGCCATAGACCGCATGGCTGACGGCCACTTCCTCATCGAGGTTGCCCACGCCGAGGAACGGCAGCTCGAGCACGGTGATCAGGCGGTTCTTGTCGGGATGATAGCCGGCACAGAACTGCGCCATCTCGAAGGCGCCGATCGAGATGCCGTCGAGGTTCTCGCGGTTCTTCGACAGTCCACCATAGCTGATGTTCATGGTGAATTCGCCGCCGGTCTTTTCCTCGACCATCTCGGCCAGCTTGTGGATGTGTTCGGTAAAGGCGCGGCGTTTGCCCCAGACCGACACGTTCCATTCGGTCGCCAGCGCTTCGCCGGCAAAAGTGACGCATAGCGCCGTGGTCAGCAGTTTCGCTGTCATGTTTGGCATTGGTATTCCTCCCGTCTGATGCGGCGGTTTGCCCCGCCTTGCCGTCAAACTAGTGAATTGGCCGCCCTGCGCAAGCCCCGGCCCGCGTTAGGGGGATTCGAAAGGTTAACGGACTGTTAGCGGTATACATCCGCATACTGGAACCATTTGTCACACCGACGTGATCAGAAGAATCCCGGTGCGATATGACGCCGGGGCAACTCTGACGCGGATTTGGGCCTTGCGCGGGAAACGTTGCTTTCAAGGGGTTTACCCGCTTTCTGGCAAAGATATTTACAGTCTTCTCCCGTTTGAAGAAAACAATTCACAAATAAAATCATATTTTTCTGATGCTTATTCACAGGTTTTCCAGTCCGTTTATGATGAGCGGCAGAATTGACACAAGCCACCACGCATCCGCCTGGAGCATCATAGGTAAGGGAGGAAACCTGCCATGAACGACCAAACCCCCACCACCGAAGGCACCCCTGTCTACCCCCCGTCCGCGGAATTGATCCAGAGCGCGCATGTTGATGCGTCTCGTTATGATGAGCTTTATGGTCGGTCTGTTTCGGAGTCTGAGGGGTTTTGGGCGGAGCAGGC
>JAAUYB010054431.1_pt1 | contig 57195 bp, 41 predicted proteins | sample 7278071 | NCBI WGS metagenome assembly JAAUYB01 (sample SAMN14350121, study PRJNA611818) | marine sediment metagenome | isolation source: surface marine sediment (1.8m) | place: French Polynesia: Moorea | collected 2018-08
TCTGACGTGCGTCCCGATATTGTTGATGATCGATTCTGGGTATAGTGTCCAAGACCGCTCCCCCCCGGCCCTGAACGTCGGCAGTATTGGTGTGCTTTTTCACCTTCTGAATAATTTCAGGCGGCCGGGGCGACAGCCGCTTTTCTGCCGGTTTGAAACGTGCGGCCCGGCCACCGGGTTCTTCCCCGGAGAATTTTGGTAGGCGGCCGGGGCGACGGCCGCTTTTCCGCCGGTTTTTGAGGCGCGGCCCGGCCGCCGTGTCTTGCAAGAGGATTTTTCAGGCACCGATTTGCCTCAAATCACCGTGGGCGCCGAAATAGAAGCAACCAATCGGGCAAGGCGGGCCTGCTTGGGAATAAAAATGCCCGTCGCCGCGCTCGGGACATTCATTACAGACCTGAAAAACGGACTCCCCGAGCTCGGGCACAACCTATTGACCCGAAAAACGGACCCACCGCGTGCGGTGACAACGTTTTTCGTTTTTGGTTCTTTTTCGCTGCCGCCATGTAAATTTTGCGCAAAAGGGCTGCCTCATAATATGCGCGCATTGCCTGGGTTTTGATAATATAATAGTGTTGGACTTGGAGTAGGCTCATGGTCGGTGATATCAAAGCGGATGAAGCAAAGCGCATCATTGCAGGGGCGATCGATTTTGGGGTCGCCCTAATCGGTTTCTTCATTTTGGGATATTTCCTGGGCAAGTTCATCGCCTGCCTGATTGCCGCCGCCTTCCTGCTGCTGCGCGATTCGCCCAGTCTCGAGCTCTTTGACGGCGCAAGCCCCGGCAAGAAGATGGTGGGTTTAAAGGTACTCCAGGTTCGCGGCCGGACTTGTGATCACGTGGCCTCCATCAAACGCAACCTGACCATTGCCTCGTTCTTCCTGGTGTCCCCGATTCTGGTCATCGTTTTTGCGGTCATGCCCTTTATCGACCGCGGTTTCGGTTACCTGGTCGGCGCCGGAATCGGCGCCCTCTGCCTGGGTGTGGAGCTTTACGAGGTCATGACGGACCTACGCGGCCGCCGCCTGGGCGATTTATTGGCGGGAACCCGGGTCATCGAAACCGCATTTCAAGGCGTAGATTCCCGGCAATGGATGACCCACAACCCGGAAGCCGAGGGCCGTGAAGCCTGATCCACAACAATCTGTATTACCCCAAGGGAAGGTGTATGACCGCATACAAACTGGTGGTCTTTGACTGGGACGGCACGCTCATCGACTCCATCCAACGCATTTTAACTTGTTTCAAATACACATTACGCGATGCCGGCGTACCCTGGCCGGGGGAAGTCCGTATCAAGGAAACCATCGGCCTGCCCCTGGTAGAGGCCTTTCCGCACGTGCTGGAAGATTGTGACCCGGAACAAACCGAGGAACTGGTGGAAATCTACCGCCGCCACTGGTTGGGCAAGGAGGTCCCGGAATCCACCCTCTTCCCCGGTGTCGTGGAATTACTGACCTGGCTTCAGGAGAAAGGCTGCTGCCTGGCCGTGGCCACGGGCAAGTCGCGGGTCGGCCTGGAGCGAGACTGGAAGAATATGGACCTGGACCGGCACTTCAGTCACAGCCGTTGTGCGGGTGAAGGTCGGGCAAAACCCGACCCGGATATTTTGCAGCAAATTATGGAGGAGGCCGGCGTCAACCCGGCCGATACCTTGATGATCGGCGATCACGTGTTGGACCTGGACATGGCCAAAGCCGCGGGGGTGGATGCCCTCGGCGTCACCACGGGCAGTGTGGGTCACGATCGGTTGATGACAAGTCAACCCCTGGCCGTCCTGGACGGTGTCGGCGGGCTGCGTGAATTCCTGACGTAACGACCCGCACTAAAACGGCGGCGGCGCCTGACGGTATGCCTCCCGAAGCGTTTCCGAAAATATTGCCGGGGTCAGCTCCGAGAGCAGGTCTCGGGCGGAAATGACCGCGCCGGGTTCCACCAGGTTCAGGGTCGCGGCCAGGCGCCCGATCAGCTCCTCGGGCTTCATGCCGTTCTGCCGCGCCTCCATAATAGAGGTAGATCCGTCGCGTTTTGCCATACGCTTGCCCTCCTCGTCCAAGAGCAGGGGCACATGCCAGAAACGCGGTGCGGGGAAACCGAACAATTCATATAAGTAAACCTGGCGCGGAGTAGAGTCCAACAGATCCGCGCCGCGCACCACATCGGTCATGCCCATCAGGATATCATCCACGACCACCGCCAACTGGTAACCGAAAAGACCGTCGGTCCGCTGCAAAACAAAATCCCCGACATCCTCGGCCAGGTTCTGGCTGAAAGGGCCGGCGATCCGGTCAACCAGGGCGATATCACGGTTGGGAGCCCGCAACCGCCAGGCGGGCGGTCGTCCGGTTTTCGGATTTGTGCCCGGCCTTTCGCGGTGATTGTCGCGGCAGGTGCCCGGGTAGAGGTGGGTGCGGCCCCGGCGATGCGGCGCACCGGAGGCGGCGATGATATCCTTGCGGCTGCAATAACACGCGAAGGCCAGATCGCGGTCAATGAGCAGGTTCAGGGCTTTTTGATACAATGAATGGCGTTGGGACTGAAGGTAGGGGCCGTGGGCGCCGCCTAAACGGGGGCCCTCATCCCAATCCAGACCCAACCAGTGAAGATTGTCCAATATTTGTCCATAGCTCTCCTTTCGGGCTCTGGGCAGGTCCAGATCTTCAGTACGCATGATGAAACGGCCGCCGTGGAGACGGGCTTGCAGCCAGGCGATCAAGGCGGTGCGAGCATTCCCCAGATGCAACGGACCGGTGGGGCTGGGCGCATAACGGCCGCAAACACCGTATTCTTCCGGCAGTTGGTCAAATGGGGGCGTGGCGCTGGTCAGGACCATGTAAGTTTACTCCAAAGAAGCTTTTGCCCGCGAGTGGGCAGTATTGAAGATTATAACGTCGGGAAGCCGATCGGAAAGTTTTTTCATTTTTTTTCATCTGGGATATAGGTTTGACAAGAGTTTGACGGTATAATGTCCAGAACACAGTCGAGGGAGGCGGAAAAATTGGCGAAAAGCTCATGAATATGGGAACCAAGCAGCCGGTTTTTTCGTTAGAAGACAAAAGTGCTCGAGGGAAGCCGCTCACTCTATGAAATTATCAGAATACACAGGAAAATTGTTGATCGGTCTGGCCGGTCTTTTAACGGGTTGGGTATTTGCCTTGGAACCCGAACCCGGCATGAAGCCTTCACCGGATCTTGAGCTGGTAGGCGCCCTTTCCCACAGCGGGCCGGTGTTAGACCATGTCCATCCCGGACGACCCGCAGCAAACGCGGGCATGCGTGAGGGTGACATCCTTCACAGGTGGCACCTTCGCGGCACGGAAGAAAAAGGCGAATTCCGCAACATGCAGGACGCCATCGATTTTGCCCGGGAAGTCTTGCCCAGGGGCCAGGTTCGCCTGACTTATGTACGTGACGGTCGTATCAATTCCATCGAAATCGACGGGTTCCGCATGGGCGTACGCTTGCGCCCTCACCTTTCCAATGCGGACCTGACGGCTTACCGGCGCGCGGAAGAGGCCTTTGAAGTCGAAACGCCGGAGGAAGGCATCGCCCTGCTGTCCGAACACGCCCTCAAGCTGGAGCGGTATGAGGCCGACCCCAATCTGGTCAGTTGGTTTTTCGAGAGAACCATGACCGCTCAAGCCCGGGAGGGGCGTTGGGATGATATGGAAGTGTCCTTCGCAAGGGCGCTCAACACGGTATCTTCCCTGAACAGGCCCTCCTTTACAGCCCGACTTTTCGAACAAAAAGCGCATCTCTACGGCAATGTCCACGAGTACAGACGCGCTCTGACCGCTTTGGAAAAAGCCGCCGAGATAGGAGGCGGTACCCAACCTTACTCCCACACCATTCGCCTGACTTTGATGGGCAAATATTCCCGCTTATCCGGCAACCTCTCCAAGGCGGAGATTTATCTCCACAAAGCTGTTGCCGCCGCCGAAGAATTGAACGGCAAGTCACCTCACCTGGTGTTTTCGTTGACCAATCTAGGTACGCTGGCTCAAGCCGTCAACGATCTTGAAACAGCCGAAACCCACCTGATGCGCGCCTATAAAATGGGTAAGCAAGAGTATAAGGAATCGCTGCTGTTTGCCGAAACCCTGAACCAGGTCGGCCGACTCAACTTCTTCCAGGGCAACTACCGCCGCAGCAAGGATTACTTCACCAGGGAATTGGAACTGAGATTGAAACTGGCTCCTGAAGGAACGGGTCATTTCGGTGCGCTGAACGGGCTGGGCGCGGTTGCTTGGAAATCCCAAGATCAGAAAGCAGCGATCAAATACATCGAACGGGCAATCAAACTACTTCAGGAAAAAGAGCCGGAGAATCTGCTCCTGGCGAAACTTTTGGGCAACCTGGCCTACATTCAGTTGAAGAATCACCGTCCCCACAAGGCGAGCGAATATTTCCTGAAGGCTGTTGAGATCTTGCAGGACCGAGCCCCGGATAACCTGATGCTGGCAAACATGCTTTTCGGCGTCGGCCGGGCCTGGCGAGAGTTGGAGAAACCCGAGAAGAGCCTGCTTTATTTCGACCAGGGTCGCGAGTTGATCGAAGACCGCCTGGCTCGTTTCGTGGCGGCCGAGGATGTACGCGCCAATTACAGCGGCAAGTACCGCAAGCTCTATGCCGAGCAGATCGACCTGCTGATTGAAATGGACCGACCGGAAGAAGCGTTCGATATCCTGGAAAATTATCATGCTCGTGTGTTCCTGGACATGTTGGGCGAGCGCGATCTGATGCACCATACCGACATTCCTGCCGATTTGCAGAAACAGCTGGATGAAGTACAAAGAAGCACCGAACGCCTACAAGAAGAGTTGGACCACCTGGCCGATGATGACCGGAACCGTAAACGCTACCTGGACAACCTCCGTCACCTGCGTACCGAACGAGCGGATCTCTACGATCAGGTGAAGCAGAGCATCGATCGACCGGTGGCCTGTGAAACCCCCGAACCGTTGACGCATGACCAGATTCGCCGCAACTTGAAACCCGGGTCGTTGATGTTGTCCTACCTGGTGCAAGACGAGCATGTTTTGCTGTTTACCTTGTCCAACAAAGAAGCGCCGCGGGCCGTCAGATTGAAGCTGGGTAATCAGCCGGGTGAAAAGCTGCGGCAAATGGTCATGGACTTCCGCCGTTTCCTGATGAAACCGGATAACCGCACGGCGGAAGTGATGATGACCGGCAAGAGTCGCGACCTGTACAAGGCGCTGATCGAACCGGTTGCCGCACAGATTGCTCAATATGACCGGATTCTCATCGTACCGGACGGTCCCCTGCGTATCCTGCCCTTCAGTGCCCTGCAAAATGGCCGGCAGTATCTGATCGAACAGAAACCCATTGCGGTTCTGAACTCCGGCAGTGTCTACGATTACCTGGACAACCGCAATCTTCGCGACAAAGAAGACGGCGAGGAACCCAAGCCTGAGGTCGACAAGAGCTGGTATGCCTTCGGCGATCCCACCTATGAAACCAAACCAATTACGGAACCGGAAGAAGAAGCATCAGCACCGGTTATCCTCACGTCCGATTCGCCCACCATGTACCGCTCATCTTCCAAAAACTTCGGTTCCCTGGTACACAGCCTGGAAGAGGTTGAGTACATCGGCCGTCATAACAGCCAGGCGCGTGTATTGACCGGCAGCCAGGCCAGTGAAAGCCGGGCTGAAGAATTGCTGGACGAAAACACTGCGGTCATTCACTTCTCCTGCCACGGTTTTTACGATGAAGAATATCCATTGAACTCAGCCCTTGCGCTCAGCGACTCCGAAGAGGAAAAAGGCTACCTGCATGCCTGGGAAATCATGGATAACTATTCCCTGGACGCGGAGCTGGTCGTACTGGCATCTTGTGAAAGCGGGCTGGGCAAAGATTTCGGCGCGGACGGCCTGCTGGGCCTGACGAGAGCCTTCCAGTACGCCGGCGCCAAAGCTGTCGTCGCCTCCCTTTGGCGCGTCTCCGATTTATCGACCGCCTACCTGATGAAACAATTCTACGGCTTTATGGACAAGGGCCAAAACAAAGCGCAAGCCTTGCGAAGCGCTAAAATGGACATGATCAGTAAGCGCGACGACAGCATTTATTCAAAGTTTTCCCACCCCTTCTACTGGGCGGGCTTTCAACTACACGGCAACTGGGAACCCATTGAATCGGAATAAGCCGACCGCCGCGGTTTTCAAACAGAAAAGGTAAGCTCCCAGCAGGCTCCCTTCAACTCTCCGGTTCCGTTGGTGACCGTGATGTCGCCTTCTTGTGCGCGCATCAATTGATGGGCGATGTACAGACCCAAACCAAACCCTCGCTGATTGCCCCGCTGAAACGGGTGGAACAGTCTTTCGGCCAGATCGGGCGCTATGCCCACGCCGTCATCGCTGATCAGCAGGCACACTTTTTCACTCAACTGCTCAGCCAGGAATCGCAGTTTGGTTGCCCCGCTGTGGCGGACCGCGTTGTCCAACAGGTTCTCCAAGATGCGGATGGTTCCGCTTCGGTTAGCCGATACCCTCAGGTGATCGGGAACCAGTATCGACACATCCAACCCCGCCTGAATCAATGACTTGGAGCGTCGCTCCATGGCCTCATCAATCAGCACTCTCAGCGGAATCCCGGTCAATTCCAAATGGCCGGCTCTCCCGCGCGCGCCCTCCAATAAGTCGAAAGCCAGGCTTTTCAAGCGATCCACATCGGTCAGGGCTTCTTGAATGAATTCACGGTATTCCTCGGGCTTGCGTTCCCTGCGAAGGGCCAGTTCCAAATCGCCCCTGAGACTGGTCAGCGGGGTTCGCAATTCGTGTGCGGCCTCTGCCACAAATCGATTTTGGGTTTCCAGCAGGCCCTCCACCCGGTTGATCAATTCACGCAGAGTACTCGCCAGAACATGGAATTCCTCCGCGGCTTTTTCCGGAAGCGTCAGTGATTGTCGGTCCCGATCACCGGAAATTTTGCCGGAGAACAATTCCAGTTGCCGACAGGCATCGCCCAGGCGCGTCAGGTCCTTGATTCTTCGCCGGGTAGACCAGACCCCGGCAAAGCCGATCATTCCGGCGGCCAGAAGCGCAACGGGAACCGCTATGGAAACAAACGACCACAGGGATGCATCCAAATCGGCATGGGCCACACCCACCGAGATATAGGCATCCTGCTCCCGAAACTTCAGGGGGATGACGACCATGCGCAACAGGGGGCCGGGAAGATCCCCGGTATTGAAGAAGTAGGGATCGCCGCCGCCTAAAAAGGACAGCCAGGATTGTGGAATCCGATCGCCTACCTTCAAGTTGTCGGTGTGGTCCAATATATTGCCTTGCATGTCGAAGGCCATGGCGTAGCGTTCTCTCAAGCCGCCTGTAAAACTGGGCAGCGGGATGGACATTCCGTGAACGTGAATGTCCTTGTTTTCATCCAGGATATTGGTGGCTTCCGCATGAGCCAGATGCAGTAACAGGGCGTCGGTCTGGCGGTGCATGTGGCCGTGGGTGAGGAAACTGAGCATGACGACCATAACGGCAAGGGCGGCCACGGCAACCATGACGATCCGTATGCCCAATTGGGTTTGGAGGGAGTTGCGTTTCATGGCTCATGCCTCCGATTTCAGGCGATATCCCCTGCCGCGAACGGTTTCGATGACGGAACGCCCGGCAGCCCTGTTCTCCGAGCTGTCCAGTTTGTCGCGCAAATAGCGAATATAGACGTCAACGACATTGGTGGTGGGGTCGTGCGACATGCCCCACACGCGATCCAGAATGCGGCTGCGGCTGACCACTTCACCGCGGTTTTTCAGCAAAAAGGACAACAGGTGATACTCGCGGTTACTGAGCGTGAAGCTCTGCCGACACAATTGGATGGTGCGGGCCTCCATGTCCAGCAGGGCGTCACCCAGTTTTAACGTGCGGTTGCTCCCTGATTTGCCGCCCGAGAGTTGGTGACGACGAATGTTGGCCCGAATGCGCGCCAGCAATTCCTCGAAGCTGAAGGGTTTTTCGATGTAATCGTCGGCGCCGTGATCCAGCCCCAAAACAGTGTTGTCGATGCCGGTTCGCGCGGTGATCATGATGACCGGGGAAATCACCCCCAATTCCCGCCAGCGTTCCAGGACTGTCAGACCGTCCATATCGGGAAGACTCCAATCCAGTAAAATGACCTGGTAGGTTTGCGTCAGGCCGGTCTCCAGGGCCGTGTGCCCGTCGCTGCAAAGTTCTACGTTAAAGCCCTCTTCCTTAAGTCCCCTGACCAGGAAGCGGGCGACGCGCTCGTCGTCTTCCACGACCAATATGTTCACGGCTCATCCTCCACGGAAGAGCCTAGCATAGATCGTGGGTAAGACCAAAAGGGTGAGTGGGGTTGCTGTCAACAAGCCGCCGATAACCACGGTGGCCAACGGTTTCTGTACCTCGGCGCCGACGCCTTGGGCCAGGGCCATGGGCAGAAAGCCGATCCCGGCCACGGCGGCCGTCATCAAAACGGGCCGAAATCTTTCCAAGGCGCTTTTCCAGGCAGCTCCGAAGCTATCTTCAGTTTCATTCAGTTCCCTGGCTCTGGCCAGCAGCACGATTCCGTTCATCACCGCAATCCCCAGCAGCGCGATAAAGCCGACTACCGCGCTCATGGAAAGCGGCATGTCGCGCAGCCACAGCAGGAACAGCCCGCCGGAAACGGCAATGGGCACGTTGAAGAAGATCAGAAGCACCACTCGCCAGTTCTTGAAGGCCTGGTAGAGAACGCCCAAGATGAGGAACACCACCATGGGAATGATAATGCCCATACGCAGGGCCGCCGTACGCAACTGTTGGTACTTGCCGCTCCAACTGATCCAATAGCCGGGCGGCAATTCGATGCGCTCGACGGCCGCCATGGCTTCGGTTACGAAGCCGCCCAGATCACGGCCACGCACGTTGGCCTCCACCACCATGCGGCGCGAACCGGTTTCTCTTTGAATGACATTGGGTGTTTCCCGTGCAATGATTTCGGTCATTTCGCTCAGTGGAACCGAGGCGCCGTCGGCCAGGACCAGGGGGAGATCGGCCAGGGGGGCATTTTTGCGGTCCAAAATCAGAACCACGTCGTCGCGAAACTGGCCGCGAATGACCTTGCCGACCGGAATGCCCTGGTTCCCCGCCTGGATATAAGCCAGTACCTCTTGGGAAGACATACCGTACCGGGCGCGCAGATTTTCATCAATGGTAACCGACCATTCGGGCACGCCTTCCGGGGCGGGTGTGACGACATCGGCCGCGCCCGGGATGCCTTCCAAGACTGACGCTACCTGTTGCGACAAGTCGAGAAGAGTATCCAAATCGTCCCCGAAAATTTTGATGCCTACGTCGGAGGTGATTCCCTCCAGCATTTCGCTGAAACGCATCTCGATGGGTTGGGTATAAGCGAATACCGCTCCGGGCGCCTCGGCCTCCAGGCGTGCGGAAACGGCCTCGATCATGCCCTCCAGGTCACGGGCAGTCTGCCATTGGTTCTTGGGCTTCATTTGTACGAGGATATCGGTTTCTTCCAGGCCCATGGGATCGGTTGCCACGGCGGGTGCGCCGGTGCGCGAGGCAACCCGAATGACCTCGGGAAACGATTTCAGGATGGCTTCGATACGAGTATTCTCGCGAATACCCTGTTCGGGCGAGACGCCGGGCAGGCGTTCGGTCTGCACTACCAGGTCGCCTTCTTCCAGGCGGGGTACGAATTCCACGCCCATGCCGGAAAGCAGTAATACGCTGAGCGGGATCAGGCAGACCGCGAATGAGGCGCTGAAAGCCGGTCGTTTCATGGCAAAGTTCAACACGGGTTGGTAGAGGCGGTGCAGCCTTTTCTCCAGCCAGGAGCGGTGTTCGCCCCGCGGTCGGATGACGGCGGAAGCCAGGGCGGGAACATAGGTGAAGGTGAGAAACAGGGCAACAGCCAGGGCCAGCAGCACGGTGACGGCCATGGGTCGGAACAGTTTGCCCTCGACGCCCCACATTAAAAGGATAGGCGTATAGACCAGTAACAGAATGCTGACGGCAAAGAACACGGGCCCGGCTACCGAGCGGGCGCGTTTGGCGACGGTTTCCCCGAAGGCTCCGCGTCCCGCCGGAGCAAGGGCGACAATGGACTCGGTAACCACAATGGTGCCGTCCACAATCAAGCCGAAATCAATGGCGCCCAGACTCATCAGGTTGCCGGAGAAGCCGAGGATATTCAGGCCGCAAAAGGCGCCCAGCATGGACAGCGGAATCACCGAGGCGACCACCAGGCCCGCGCGCCAATCACCCAGCAGCAGGAATAACACCACAATCACCAACAGACCGCCCTCGATCAGGTTTTTGGCCACGGTGGTCAAACTGGCGCCGACCAGTTTCTTACGATTGTAGGCTTCAATCAGTTGGACGCCCTCGGGCAGGGATGATTGGATATCGATGATACGCGCCTCGATGGCCCTGACGGTAGACAGGGCGTCGGCCCCGGCGAGCAGCTGAACCATGACGAACAGGCATTCCCCGGCGCCGTCGGCCGAACCGAAACCAACCGTGGGGGTGCCGCCGTCGCGCGCAACGCCCAGATCGGCCAGGGGAACCAGGTTACCGTTCGGCGTTGCGATGCTGATGCGTCCCAAAGCCTCGGCTGACGCGGGATTGGACTCGCCTCGAATAAGCGAGCGTTCCGCTCCCTCGGTTTGCGTGCCGCCGGCGACCAGGCCCATGGAAAGGCCCAGTTGTTCGCGGACATGCTCCAATGTCAACCCGTGATTGGCCAGGACGTAGGGATCCAGGTGTAATTCCAGGCGCGGCGCTCCGGCGCCCCAGGCGTTGACCTCGACCACGCCTTGCAGGGCGCGCAGGCGGGGGGCGATATCTCGTTGGAAGATGCGGTAGAGCTCGCGTGGTTTCAGGGTACCGCTGCTCAGCGTGAACTGATAGACTTCGCCCAAGCCGGTCGACGGCGGGGCCACCTCCGGCGTGCCGGCGCTTTCCGGAATATCCTCGCGGGATTGGTCCAGGCGCTCCTTCACCATCTGACGCGCCAACCATGGGTCCGTGTTATCGCCGAAGACAAGAGTAATGGCCGAGATACCGGTGCGGGAACGACTACGCAGGGTTACCAATCCGGGCAGTCCGCCCATGGCGCGTTCGATGGGAACCGTGACCAGCATCTCGATTTCCTTGGAGGACATGCCGGGCGAGGTCGTCAAAACCTGGACTTGAACCCCGGTCAGGTCGGGAAAAGCGTCGAAGGTGGTAGTGATGAAGGCGCGAACGCCCAGCAGGGCAAACACCAGGGTGCCCGCCAGTACGAAGCCCCGGTTGCGAACGCTGAAACCGATCAGGTGGTCTATCAAGATCATTAGGACTCCTCGTTCAGCAGCATGATGCTTTTCAGTAGGAAGACCCCGCGGACCACAACCCGCGAATCGGTCTTTAGTTGAGAGGAACGAACCAGTACGTGTTCGCCACGTCGGCCCAGAACCTCTACCTGAACCCATTCCGGACGCGACGGGTCAGCACTTTCCAGGAAGACGCCGTCTCGGCCCTCCAAACGGCACAGCGCCTGCTTGGGCAATGAGCGGGTGTCCGACTCAGCGGATACAAGCAGGGCGCCTCGACCGCTGCGACCCGGCAGGAAATAGGGGTCGCCCTTTTGTCTCGGAGTCCCGGCAAAGTACCAGGGGGTCGTGCGCGTAACGGGGTCGACCGTCATCCCGGCACGGGCGAACTCAAGGATGAAAGGTTCCGTCTCCATGGGAAGACCCGCCGGTTGCCACGATAACTTGGGTTTTTCGCCGGTTTCGGTTAGCAAACGTTCGGGCAGATGCACCACCACCTCCACACGGCTTACATCCACAAGTGAAAACACGGTTTTACCGGGTGTCAGGGATTGTCCCTCCCTGGCCTTGACCGCACCGATGACACCGCTCCGGCCGGCGTTCCAGGTGAAAGTGAACTCGGCCCGGCTGTCACTGCGAAGACCGGATTTCTCGACGGCCTTGCGATCGGCCTCGATTCGGGCCAGGGCCAAACGCGCATCGGCTACCTCGGCGGCCAGGGCTTGTACCGCGTCGCCGGTGGTCATGCCCAGGGCCAGCTTTTCCTGTCCCATGGCCAGTTGTTTCTCGGCCGCTTTAAGGTGTTGGGCGGCGGCTTTTTCAATATCGCGCCAGGCGGTCAATGATGGAATCTGCAATCGGGCCAGCGGCGTATCCACATCGACCCATTGCCCTTCCCGGGCCAGAACCTCGGTCAATCGGGCCTCCACCGGCGGCGATAAGTCAAATCTAAAGGAGGGCGCGGCTTGGACCTGAGCGGGTAGCGTGATCAACTCCCGGTCTTCCGCTGCACCCACCATTTCGTACCGCAATCGCTCGGCCAGGTCAGGCACATTACGCACGACATCTTCCGAGGCCTGGTTGGCGCAACCCAGGTAAAGTAAGGGAGTAACGATCAACAAACAAATCATCGGTGCTTTCATGGCCGGCCCTCCGTCCGTATCAGGTAGGTGTAGATTTCCGCTTCCAATCGATCGGTCCACAATTGGTGGATCAGTTCCAGGTATTCGTGCTCGGCCTCATGCAGGTCCGCCTGGACCTGAAGCTGGAAGCGGCGCTCGACATGCCCGCCTTCCAGTGCGCGTTCATAGAGTTCCGCTTGTTGGATGAGGGGAGTCAGAACCTCCTTCTTGAAGGAGGCGGCATGGGCCGCATTACGTTCATATGCAGCCGCCCTGGCTTTTAATTCGGCGGCCTGGGAAGCGGCCTCCCACCGGGAGCGCGCCTCAAAAGACTCAGCCCTGGCTTTATGCTTGCGCCAGGTCGCGTCTTTCTTCGGCCGCAACGAGAACGAAAGCTTGACACCCAATCCGAGCCAACTACCGTTGGGTTCGTCCCTTACATTGATATTAGGCGCCAGTTCCAGGGCGTTCATGCCCGCGGCCAGGCTAGCTTCGCTTTGCGCCGACCGCGCCTGATCGGCGGCCAGCAGGACCTGCGGAAACAGCTCGGGTTTTTGAGATAAAGCCGTAAAGGGGTTTTCCGCCAGCGCTTCCGGTAATTCTCGGGGCAAATTCAACTCGACCCGCGCCCCCAGTAGTCGGCTCAATTGGTCCCGGGCCGTTTGACGACGATGTTCCATTTCCCTGATTTCACCGGCGTACCGGCCGGCCAGCGCCGACCAGGCGAGCAGATCCGATCTAAGCGCCAATTGACGTTCCACCTGCACCGCCAGGTCCTGCCGCTGTCGATCGGCCTGGTTGTACAACTCGCGAACGTGATGCACCAGAACCTCGGCCAAAGCCGCCTCCGCAAAGGCTTGTTGCACCGCTGACATAAACTTCAGGCGTTCATTCAAGGAAGCCCGGTCCGCAACCGAGATTTCGTTTTGCAGCAGGTCCCTTTTCAGTTCGGGGAGATCGGCCAGGGACATGGAGGCTTCCACCTGGAAGTTGTGTTCGCCGCGCTGCCCGTTTTGCCGGTTGATTTCCGGAAGCAGGCTGACCCCGACCTGATCGAAACGACCCCCCACCAGATCCCCGGCTTGTTCCAGGCCATGAATCTGAGCCTTGTAAGCGCGTCCGGGCCCACGGTCATAGGCATCGGTCGCAACTTGGAGCAGATTATCCCGGCTGATGGAAATCGGCGAGGCGTCCGCTTGAAAAGCCAGGAGTAGGAGTAAGATCATAGAAACCCCCTTTACGCTACTGATCATGGCAGCCGTCGTAACGGGGTTCTTGAAACTAAGATGAGAAAGTTCTCATGAATGCCGAGAAGCCCGGCAAGGTTTGAGCCGGGCACAAAAAAGCCCGCCGTTCGGCAGGCTTCGGTACTTCAAGTTGGTATTCTCTTTTTTAAATCAAATGGCGACGCGTATCGCTGGTGATGAAGTTCAGGAATTCCGAGCGGGTTTTGGCTTCTTTGAAAACACCGCGCAGGGAACTGGTCACGGTATCGCTGTGGCTTTTGGACACACCGCGTTGCGCCATGCAAAGATGCGTGGCCTCGATGACACAAGCCGCGCCCTTGGGTTGCAGGTAGGTCATCAGCGCCTCGCTGATTTGCGCGGTCATTCGCTCTTGGACTTGTAACCGACGGGCAAATACCTCTACCAACCGCGCCATCTTGGACAGCCCTACGATTTTTTTGTCGGGCAGGTAGGCAATGTGGGCAACGCCCACGAACGGCAGCATGTGGTGTTCGCACATGGAGAAAAAGGGGATGTTTCGTTGAATGACCATCTCGTCCGCTTGTTCCGCGCCGTCCGTAAAGGTTTTCATGATGCTTTTGATCTCGGTTTGGTAGCCGCGGTACAACTCGCCGTAACTGCGGACTAGTCGATCGGGGGTTTCCTGCAGGCCCTCGCGATTGGGGTTTTCGCCGATATAGCTGAGGATGGTGCGTACGGCCTGTCTAACTTCGTCTTTAGATGGGCGTTCGGGTGCTTTGGGACCGGTGCTCTCGATATCGTCAAGGTCTACGTCGGGTTCAATAGCAAGGCACTGTCCTTCAAAAGCTGCCATAAGTCTTACTCCTTTGTAGGGTCAGGTCGGCATGAGTTAGTTTTTAAGGCGCCGCACCCCGGTGGATACGGTTATCGTGTCCAAGGCAGTCTATGTAGTCGTTTCCTTGACCCCTATCGGTTGCAACCGATTTATGAGGAGTACAAGAATACCAAGAATTTGTACGGGTACGAACCAAAAAAGTACCTGGTGAAAAGGCATTCGTTGGTGCAGCCAGCCCGCGGCAGCCGACCCGGCAACCGCCGCAAAGCCGCCTACCGCGGTGGAAAACAGGCCCTGGTAGCTGGCGCGATTGACGCCGCCGCAATAGTGGGTGATGCCTTGCAGGGCGGCCGCGTAGAACAGGGCAAAACCGGGACCGTGAAGTAATTGCGTAACGGCCAGGACCCAGGGAACGGGGTAGACCGCCATGAGGGTCCAACGCACAAGGCTGGAAACAAAGGCTACCAGCAGCACCGTTTTAAAGCTCATGCGAGCAAAGAACCATCCGGCGCATAGAAAAACGAATATTTCGGCCGCTACGCCGATGTTCCACAACCAACCCCACCATTGCGGCTGAATGCCGATCTCTTCCTGAAACAAAGTAAAACCGTAGTGATAGGGGGAAAAAGCGACCCAATGACAGACCAATGCAAACAGCCAGACCCACCACGACCCATTCAATGTCCGCCAGAAATGCGGGTGACGCGATGCTTCCTGGTGTTCTCCCTCCTTGGGTAATATGGTCAGGGTTCCCAGGAGGTAGACGAGGCAAACGCCCACCATGGTGGGGAAGAAGACGCGGATGCCGAAAGCCTCGATCAGGTAACCCATGGCGGCCACCATGACCACGAAACCGATGGAGCCCGCCATGCGCACCCGCGAGAAACGCTTTGCATCGTTACCGCCTACATGCATGGCCAGGGCGTCCAACATGGGAATCATGACCCCGCGACAAATGCCCATGAGAAAGAGCAACAGCAGGAAGCGAACCGATGCAGTCGACGATTGCCACCAGATCAGGGTGGAAAAGACGGCCATTCCCAACGCGCCGATGCGAATGGTTTGATCGATGGTCAGGAACTTATCCGAAACACGGCCGCCGACAATCGGCATGATGGTATTGATGAAATAGAGACCGGCAACGATCATCCCGGTCTCCTGTTTCGTGTAGCCCAACTCCAGCAAGGCGGGACTGAGAAACGGGACGATGACCCCGAAAAAAGCGAAGTAAAGAAAGTAACTGACGGCCATATCGTTCCCTGTATGCTCGAAAAAGAGAGCGGATCGGCTCCCCCGTCCGCGGACGACCAAGTATCGGGCGTCAGGCGTCGACTGTCAAGAAGTAACGGCAAAGCGGCGAAGCGCGGGGGTCTCGAAAAATCGACGGGAGGTTGTCCACCCCTGTTATTGTCTTGACGAACGGCAATCAGAATGTATGATGCAACAAGCACGAGAAGCGGGAGTCATTGATGAGCGTTACCATTTCGGGCCTACACATCTACCCCTTGAAGGCCGGTACGGCCGTGGACCTGACGAAATCTCGCGTCGATAGTCTGGGCCTTGCCGGTGACCGGCGTTGGATGTTGGTGGGGGAGGATATGGTGTACATGGGCCAACGCAAGACCCCGAAAATGGCCGTGCTGAAATCACAGATCATCGCCGACGGTTTGAAGGTCAGCGCGCCCGGTATGGGCGATCTGTTCGTCAATAAAACGGTCCATGCCCGTCATACGGTTCAACTTCACAAGGAAACCATCCGCCGGGTCGCCGATTTGGGTGATGAAGCTGCCGGCTGGTTTTCCGAATTCATGGAAACCCCCTGTCGCCTGGTTTACATGGACGAGATTTGCAAGCGACCGTTGGTCTTTGTGCCCGGCAAGCCCGGTGAGCATTTGGGTTTTGCCGACGCCCTGCCCCTCCTCATTCTTTCCGAAGCATCTCTGGTCGGTCTCAACGACCGTCTGGCCGAACCGGTAACCATGCGCCGCTTTCGGCCCAATATTGTGGTTAGGGATTGCGCCGCTCACGAAGAGGATCGTTGGCGCTTGATTCGCATCGGGGATGTTTCCTTTCGCGGCGAAATTCCCTGCAACCGTTGTGTCGTCACCACGGTCAACCAACAAACGGCAGAAAAGGATCTCGACGGCGAGCCCCTGAAAACGCTGACCGCTTATCGCAAGACGGAAAAGGGCAAGGTAAATTTCGGCATGACCTTCGTTCCTTTGAATCAGGGCGTCATTCGCATCGGCGACGCGGTAGAGGTCCTGGAAAGCGAATCGGCCGACTGACCGCTTTAAACCCGGGCGGGCATACGCACCGCCGATCGTTTGATCACCAACAGGGTGACATCGTCGTCTTGAGAGCGGCCGGCCGCCCAGTCTTCACCCATGGCCACCAATTGACCGATGATATGGGACGGATCACCCCCGGCGATTTCTGCAAAGCGCTGTTTGACGCGTTCGCCGCCCAACATCTGGTCGCCTGGATTGAAGCGTTCTTCCAAGCCGTCACTGCCCAATAGCAACGTATCTCCAGGATCGAAGCGAACATCTTCCTGGCAGTAGGGGAAATCCAAACCGCTGCCCAGCGGCAGGCCCTTGAGAACGATTTGCTCGACCCGGTTCTCGGCGGCGCGAAAGTGCAGGGCGTAAGGCATGCCCGCGGAGGTCAAATGCAGACAGTCTCCGCGCCATCTGGCGATGAGCAGGGCCATGAACATGCTCTGAAAGCCCATTCGACTGAGCGCGCGCGAAATGTGTTCCAAAAGCGGTACCGGCTCGTGGTCGGGAGCCAGGGCGTTGAACAAGCCCTTGGTGGCGGCAACCATGGTGCCGGCCTGAAGACCGTGGCCGGTGGCGTCACCCACGACGACGGTCAAAGCGTTATCGTCGAGATAACAATCATAATAGTCCCCGCCGACCTCCGTGGCCGGATTGGTGAAGGCCGCCATGGTAAGGCCCGGAATCTCGGGCAGGCGTTCGGGCAGCATGGAAAGCTGCAATCGACGCGCCTCTTCCAACTCGCGGGTTTTGCGTTCGTTTTCAGCGGCCAGGCGGACGCGTTCCCGCTCCTGCTCGACCTCCTTGCTTCTGGCCTCGGCGATATTGGCGACCATTTTATTGAATGCCTCGGCGACGAAACCGATCTCGTCGCGGGCGTGCACCTGGACGCGAGCCTCCAGATTACCGTTATTCACCTCGTGGACGCCTTCCATCAGCGCCGTGACGGGTCGCGTAACGCCACGCTCCATAAAACTGGGGAAGAACAGCAAAATGCCCAGGCTGACCACCAACATCACCATAACCATCTTGCCGTTGGTCTCGTGCATGTGAATGCGCAGATCCAGATAGTTGAACCCCACCTGATACAACAGTCCGTCGTGGATGAAGTCGTAATGAATATCGCGTTCGTGAAAGAGTAGGGCCTGTGCATCGGTCGCACGGACCAGGGGCGCCATCAACGGGTCGGGCTCGACCGCATTGTTTTTCCCCGCGGATAGGGGCAGGAGACGGTTGGCCAGGTCTTTCATCTGACGCGTTCGCTCACGAAGATGTTTGTCGGTATTTTCGATGGTGCTGACGTGAAAATGCGGGTCGGCCTGATACCAGGTGGTGTATTTGGTTCCCGTCAGCGGACGTCGAATCACATAGCGAACCATGGGCGGGACACGGTCTTTGCGATCTTCCATCACCAGGCGCCGACAGATTTCCACATCGCGCAGCCGCTCGCGATGGAAGGCCTCCCGCGCCTCTCCCGCGGCGATATTGGCGGCCACGGCCAGGGTGAGTAACACAATGACCAGGGAGACGCCGACCAGCTTCATCATAAAGCTGGACTCTTCCGGCTGGTGATTGATGTAGGCGATAAAAAAGGTCGCGAACAACAACATGACGGCCATCACGAATATCTGCGAGGAGGTGTCCTGATCGGTCAAACCGATGTATTCCACGACAATCGCCAGAGGAAGCAACAAACCGATGGAGAAGCTGAATAGGAAGGCGCGCAGGGTCTTGGAAGTAGCCCGGCGGGGCAGAAGGATTTTGGCGAGAGAGGATCGCGAGGGATCGTTCTCCAAAAAAAGAATTTTGCGGGTCCAGACAAAACCCAGCCAGGATAGCTCTAAAATACGTATGAACTGGAAGAGAACGGCAAAAGTAAACCAGGATTCCGGGACCAGGGTCCAACCGTCGGCGTCGAACCGCATCACGTAAACCAGCCCCACGGTGACAGCCATGGCAACCAAGAGGTTGATCCACATAACGATCTGGGCCTCACGGGGCCTGGTATTAGTGGGAAAGGTATAGCCGAACTGCAAAAGGCACAAAATAGAGAGGTCGATCAGCACGATGCCGCTGATGCCGTAGGTCGCAATGGGATGATCGACGGCGAGAGCAATGGTGAACAGAAGCATCATGACCGTCATGCAGAGAAAGGTCATGAACAACCACCAGGTGTGTTGCCGCTTATGACGAATGCGATAGAGGAGCAGGCTGAGTACCAGGCCCAAGATCACGGTAATCGTGGCAAGCACGGCATTATAGGAGAACAGCAACCGCGGCATGCGGGATTTCCTCCCTGAGAAGGCATGATGGGCACATCATACAACAAGTTAGCGGCGATCGCTTGTAAGGTATGAGAAAAAGGAAGGATAACGCGGTTCCACGCGGGCAGGTCCCAATATTCCGACCGCCCGGGATTCTCACAACGCGGTCACCTGAGATTCGGCGCCACGATTTCACTGTCGGGCATGAAGCCGACGGTCATCACTCGGACGGTGATTGAAGATGCGCTTTTTTATCGCGCACTTTTTCCGACAGTTCGAAAAGGGTCAGCGAATTGAGTTCCAACTCCACATCTTGCTTGAACTTCTTCCATTGGGTATGCAGGGGACAGGGGTGTTCATCCATGCAAATTTCCAAACCCAGGATGCAGGAAGTCGTTGTTTTGAGACGACGATTCATGACATCGGTGACGTCGCTGACCACTATCTCGCCGGGTGATTTGGCCAGAAAATAACCGCCCCCGGGTCCCTTGATGGTTTTGACCAGTCCGTGATGTTTCATTTCCAACATGATTTTGGATAGGAATTGCCGGGGGACACCCGTTTCCTCGGAAATCAAATCGGCTGAAACCGGTTTCTTTTCCGGCAGGCCGGCCAAAAAGATGAGTGCTCTCAATGCGTGTTCGCAGGGCGGGGAAAACAACATGATCGTGACTCCAAACCGGCCTGAATCCGATAATCGATCTTCAGATTTCGGGGCCGGACTCTTAAAAGCTCCGGTGCGGCATGGTCCGAAGTCTACCCGATTCCTTTCCAAAACACAAAATTTGTTGCCGGTCACCACTCACCATCCCTTCCAAATGGAAACCGGCCGCGTTTTCAGCGTTTTATGCCGACCGGTCAATGAAAAAGCGAGCCAAATGGCTCGCTTTCTCAAATTCTTTGGGAGTTGCTCCCGTTATATGAAAATGTCAGTCGATGATCAATTATTCGGTGTGGTCCAAAGCGCCTGCTAAGTAGCCGGCACCGTATACCTTAGTTGCGCAGGAGCAGGTGCAGCCGACAGCAACGTCATCGATGGCAATCTGGTTAACGAGGGCGTACAGGTTGGTTTGAACGATAGCATTTTTCATGTCAAATTCCTCCATGATGGTTTAGCCGGTTCGGCTACTCTTTAGGTAGCAACCCCTGTGCCAACTTTGCTTCCGGTCTATGTATCTAATTTTAAGTGATTTATGGTTTCAAGGCAAAATAGATCGACTGGAATCGTGTGAAAGGTCCGGTAGGAAATCACTTCGTTTTGGAGTCCTGGCTAAGTCTATTAATAGAAGGAGGATAAGATGATTCATCAATCCTCTATAAGTCGAGCTATAGCTCGACAGAGTCGAGAAAACCACGACTCTTTTGCAGCCGGTCCTGAATCCCTGTCTCGATGCGACTTTTAGTCCCTGAAAACAGTTGTCAATCATGCCGATCCTCTTCCCCTGACACAAAAAATCCCCGCCTTCGATGCAGAAGACGGGGCATTGAACAGTTTTTTTGGAGTAAAGTTCAACTGTAGGGATTGTAATCGCTGTTGAAATATTCAGGGTTGGCTTGGATGCAGCGCAAGTAGTGTTTCAAGTCCCTGATTTGGTTGACTTTCCGTGACGGACAGGAGTCATGGATCGCTTTGACCGAAAAACCTTCCGTATCCATTGAAACAGCCATGCATATGCTGCACAAACGAGAGAAAGGACAGTCATTACAGCCGTGCTCGGTAATGGCTTCCAGGAACTCATCCTGGATTTTGTTGATTTTATCCAGATCCAGACCGTCTTTAAGGTTGCCGATTTCATTAGTCCAGGTCATCTTCTCGCACACGTGGAAATTTCCGGCAGAGCTGACGAACAGCTTGTGCAAACCCGGTTTACAGTTGCCCACCGGCGGCAGCCAGTTGCCCGGCTGCAAATAGGTGGTGCGATTGTGGATGCGCTTGAGTCGATTGAAGAAACCGTCCAGAACGTGGAACATGCGGGTTTTGGTCTTGCCTTCCTGTAACAATTCCACATATCGGTCCCGGTAACCGTCGATTTGTTGCATGTACATCTTCTTATTTTCATCGGTTTGGTGGTCCCGAACGAAGTTACTGCCGCCGTCCACTCCCGAGAAGAAGAGCGGCCCTTCGGTCGCGATTTCTTCGCTTGCAAAGAATTCGAAGATCTTGTCGAAGTCGACGGGTGGCGCCAGGACCACGGAATAGCCCACATGCGAGTTGTAATACTCGGGCGCCATAGCGCGGAAGCCCGCGATGTTCTTGCAGATGATGTCGAACGCGGGTTGGCCGCCGGCGAAGATGCGGTATTTGCTGGACTCCTGGGGGCCGTCCAGACTGATGTTCACATAGATTTCGTTTTCTACCAGGAACTCCCGGATCTCTTGGCGCCCCAGCAGGGAACCGTTGGTGGTCATGGAAAAGAAGAACGCCACATCGGGCAGGTCGCGCCGCAACTTCCGGACAAAATGCCGAATGCGCGGGAACTGCATCAAAGGTTCGCCGCCGTAGAAGCCGACGATAAATTCACCGGTGATTTCCAAGGTTTTGATGTATGCGGCCAATTGGTCCAGCAGCTCTACGGAAATACTTTCGTCGTGATGCTCCGGCACGCCCTCGTAATCACCGCTGTATTTACAGTAGGTGCAGCGAAAATTACATTTATCCGTCATGTTGATCACGATATGGTGGACCTTGGTGCGGTCTTCTTCCGTAAAGTCGGGAAAGCGGAAGCCCTTGAACTCGTGATCGGAGAAGATGTAGTGGTTTTCCTGCATATAGGTCTTGAATTCAGTGTCCTTCAAACCTTCAGGGGGCAGACAAACAATGTTGTTGGTGGGGGTGTCGTACCAATAGGTCTTGTCTTCTAATTGAATCTTGGCGCCGAGCATGATTCCTCCTCGATGAGTCGTGCATGAATGGAAGGGGTTAGGATCGGGTTCCCGGTGAAAGCCGCACAGCGGCGGCGGATTCATCCTCACCGGCGGATTGAATATGGAAGATACCGTCCGGCCGGAAGCAGGGATGATCCAGTGCGGGTAGACGAACCTCATAAAGGCGTTTGGCGTCAGTGCCCAGCACGTAATAAAGAAACCTTGTATCCTGTTTCACATGGGTTTGAATCAGAATGCGATCATCCTGATCGATGTACAAATTTTGGCAAGGGGGTTTGAATTCAGGCCAAACAACGGCGGCGCGTACGTAAGCGGGTGCGCCCTGGGAAAGGGTGCCGTCGTTGTTGGTGACCGAAATGCCCGCGTAAAAGGTTTCGCGATCAGCTTCGGTAACGGGCGCGGATTTCCCTCTTTGGGTGCGTTGTTGCAACAGCTTGCCGTCCGTGCCGTAGATGCTGACCTGAAATGGTTCGGAGCGAACGACAACAAGACGTCCGTCGGAGAGACAATCCCATAAAAAGCGCTTATGGAAGGGCCGAGGTATGGATGTTTTGACCGGTTTGGAGATCAAGGTAACGTCCTTGATGCGTTCACTGTCGATCACGGTTTCCGAGGACTCGCCGGGAACCCAGCGGACAACATTCGTCAGAGAACCTCCCTTCTTGCCGCTCATATCCAGGTCCCGCGTCTCCAGGTACCAGACACCGCCGGGAGCAAGACGGAAAGCCCAAACCGTTTTCGGGTAGGTCAGGAACTTTTGGAAGTGCCCTTGATTATCGAAAATGCCGAAACGGCGCTTGATCATATCGTAAATCACGATGCTGCCGTCCGGGCCGACAGCCAGACCGGTCGCCATGGCGAACTCGCCGGGGCCCTGGCCCGCTTTGCCCACATTCATCAGGTGGTTTCCGGCCATGTCGAAAACCTTGACATTGTGCTCCGCTATATCGAGAACCAGAACCCTACCCTCGGCGTCCACCTTAACCGCAACAGGTTCCAACACCTGGCCGGCCCCTTCCAGGCCGTAGGTCTGACGGACGGTAAAATCACCCTGACCGTTTCGGTACAGATCCAACAGGTTATCGCTATTGACAAAAAATAGGGAAAAGATAAGGCCGGTACTCAACAACATGAACGAACCTCCGAGTCTTCAGGGTCTCAAATCGTAAAGGCGAAGATGGTCGACGAACTTCTTGTAGTCGCGGTCGGGAATATTGAACAAGGGCAACATTTTTTTATAGGAACCGCCGGAGCGCTCCAGGCCCCTTCTGATAATGGCCTTGACCTCGCTACGCTTGATATCGCGGTTCATAAAAGGTTCTTTGACTACCGACCAGTAGCTCAAACCCTCTTCGAACATGTTACCCATCAAACGGGCCACTCCCCGGAGTTTGCCGATCTCCGATTTAGCGGCCGTCTCCTTGCGCAGTTTGCCGCGGATGTGGTCCCACTCGATGGTAGTCGGGCCGCTGCTCCAAAACCCGGTTTCCACAATGTTCTTCAGTTCACGGACATTGCCGGGAAATGTATAGCCGTTCAGAGCGGTCAGGGCTTCCCTGGAGAACCGTTTCGAGAAGTCATACTTGTGGTTCAACTGGTCCAGGTAGAAACGCAGCAGCAGGTTGATATCCCGCCCCCGATCACGCAAGGGCGGAATCTTGATATGGAGGGAATTAAGGCGGTAGAACAAATCCTCACGGAACTTGCCCGCTTCCACCATTTCCTCCATGTTGCGATTAGTGGCGCTGACGATGCGGACATCGATCTTGTGGGGGTGACTGCTGCCCAGCGGTTTGATCTCGTGCTGGTCGATGAAGCGCAGCAGCATCTTTTGGACCTGCATGGACAACTCACCGATCTCGTCCAGGAACACCATCCCGCCGTCGGCAATGTCGAAGATCCCCTTGCGATCCTCGGCGGCGCCGGTAAAACTGCCTTTCTTGTGACCGAACAACTCGCTGATGGTCAGCGTGTCGTCAAAAAACTGGGCGCAGTTGAAAGAGTAGAACGGGGCCTCGAGGTCCATACCCAAAAGAAAGCAGGTTTTGGAAAAGACTTCCTTACCCACGCCGCTCTCTCCAGTCAGGAAGATGGGCAGGCGTGAGTGCGCGAAGCGCTTCAACTGTTTCAGCGTGTCGATGACGGGTTGGTCGCAGGCCATCAGTGACAGGGGTTCGTTCCACTTGGCTGCTGCCGAAACCTTCAACTCGTCCAGCAGGGTGAGGAACCACGCTTGCAGTGCCAGCTTTTGCATACGCGCCCTGGTTGTTTCACGATGTAGCGCGGATGCGGTCCCATGGCCGATCACCCAGGCCCGCACCTCATCCTCGAAAGTGACCGGAATCAGGCGGTAGAACCATCCCGTGGCGCGCGGGTCGCGCATCACCCCGCCCTCGGCATCGGCGTCGGGCAGCAGCGGTTTGTTCGAAACAAAGAAATGCGGTGTCCATCGACCGTCGCGATCGAGCTTAACCACGCCGCAGTCTTTTAATTGACACAGCAGGCGGATGTCCGCGGCGGTCTTAGCAACCTCTTGCCATACAAAGCGGTCCATAAATGACCTCCGAAAATCAAGCCGGTAGAAGCCTCATACTGCCACGGGTTCGGGGTTGAGACTGATTTCCTTGTTGATGCCGAAGTAGTCTTTCAGGTTGTGCGAAACCACAATCACGATTTTGCCCGCGAAGAGTTCCCGAATCAGTTCCATAATCGCTTTCTCGTTGTCCTGATCCAGGTTGTTGGTAGTTTCGTCAAAGATCACCAGGTCGCCGTCGCGCAACATGATCCGCGCCAGCGCAAGGCGTTGCTTCTCACCCTCGGAGAAGTTCAACTCGCTGGTTTCACCGTAAAGCGTGTCCCAGCCTTGCGGCAGTGATTGAACCTTGTTCCACAGGTTGACCGCGCGCAACGCGGCTTCGACCTGTTCGGGCTCGAACGGGGCGCCCATGGTGATGTTCTCGTAAACGGTACCGTTGAACAACTCTACATTCGCCGGCAGGTACAACATGTAATTCCGTTTACTGCTCTGGCTGTATTCCAGGTAATCCTCACCGTTGATCAACACCTTACCCTTGTCAGGAACCAGGCTTTCGGAAAGCAGGCGCAAGATGGTGGTTTTCCCCTTGCCGGACTCGCCGGTAAGCGCCGCGATATCCCCGCGCTTCAGGTCGAAATTGAGCTCTTGGATCAGCGGGCGACCGGGCTCGTACGAGAAATCGACATTGCGAAGAGCAATGGTTTCGATACCGTTGCACTTTTTGGGCCGTACCTCATCGTCCTCGGGCAATTCGTTGAGAATCGTATCGATACGATCCAACGATACCTTGGCGCCCAGGAATTCGGAATAGAACCTGGCTAACTGGTCGAAAGGACGGTAAAGAAAGGGCAGATAACCCAGGAATTCGAACAACACGCCGACTGTCATGTTCTGCTCGATCACCCGAATCCCCGCGATGATCAGCACCACAATGGGCGCCACGCGACTGGCCAGGGTGGACAAGGTACTGTGTTGGGTGCGCAGGAACTTGGTCCTGATGCCGGCGGAGAAATAACGGCGTCCCTTTTTGCGAAACTTTTTCTCGAAGAAACCGGTTGCGTTGAGCATCCGAAAAGACAGCACGGCGTTGTAAAGCGAGATGAACAGGGAGGTAAGGCTGTTCATACTCTCCTGCTGATCGAACTCGGCTTTTTTGATGGGTTTGGTGTAGATGTAGGAAGAGATGAAATACAGCGGTATCATGACGATACAAATCAGGCCCAGGGTCAGGTCGATACGCAGCATCAACACCGCGGCGCCTACACAGGAAAGACTGGTCATCAGGATGGAAATGATTGACGCGCCGAAGAGGGGCTCCAGACGGAAGACTTCATAGACGCGGGCTACCATATAGCCGGTATCGTACTTTCCATAAAACCGCATCTGCTTGCGCAGGACGTTTTTGAGGACATTACCCAATAACTCTTCTTTCACTCGGATCGTGTACAACCAGGCCAGGACTTCGCCGGTAAAGGAGAAGACAACGGAACAGGCCAGGATGACGACCATCCAAAGGGTGTAGGTAGAGAGGTCATCCATGCTGCGGTTGGTAAGTGAATCGATGAGCTTGCCCTGAATGCGGGGCATGGCAAGGCTAAAGAACATTGCGCCGAGGTAGATAACGAACAAGCCGGCCAGGAACCACTTGAACTTCTTGATGGCGCGCAGAAGAAAATGAATGCCTTTCATAAATGGACCTCACGTGAACAAAGCAAAAATGCAGGTCATATGCGGGGGTTTATTGCGGCATGATGTCCAGGGGCCGGCAAGATACATTTCATGTAGTCGGCAATAGTTGACTAACGGGTCAAGTAAACATCTTTAACGAAGATAAACCTCGAAATTGCCTTTGTCAAGCAAAAAACGCAAATGGTTCATTGTGTCGATTTAACGAAACCTCGGCTCCGTGTAGACAGGTGCGTTCGGCATCTCGGCTTGTCAATTCGCGTAACAGGACTTCCTGGTTGGATTACCATTCGGGCTGATGAGTTGCTGATCGTCAAAAGGAGAGCAAAGGCTGTAAGCGACAGAGACGCTCTATAAATGGGTTGCCGGCGGCCTCTTTGCGGATCGGCTGATCGTCCGGGCATCAGCTATTCTGCACTTCGAATGCCGGGCCCATGCTTCCGGTTTATGCTATTTCCTGTTGTAGAGGAAGGGAAAGAGTAAGCCATAATATGGCCGTAGAAATTCACTACTAAAAGTAAAAGTTTCCCAGTGAAGAAAATTCAGCAAATTCCGATCAAAGGGAATAGAGTTTGCCACCGGCCCTGTTTGGCTCAGTAACAGGTCGGCCGACGAATTACCCTGATAGGCATTCGTTATGAAACATATTTGGTGCAGATGGCTGTTCCTTGTCTTCGCCTGGGGCGAGGGTTTTTCGCAAGGTCTTCCCCTGGTTCATTATCTTGCGGAGACCGGCCGGATTCGACTTCCGTCTTCCCATATCCTGAGTACGCATCAAGATCGTATGGGATACCTTTGGATTCTTCTGTATTCTTCCGGGGCCGTTCGCTATGACGGTCTCTCCTACGATCAGTTCACGGCCGCGGACGGCCTTCCCGACCTTTACGTATACGCTATGGTCGAAGACGCCGGGGGGCGATTGTGGGTGGGTTGCGCCGGCGGCCTGGCCGTTTCCATCAAACCACTCGACCAATTCGGCCCGAATGAGCGGGTGCGGTTTCAGAAAACTGTGGGCGACGAAATGCTCAGCCGGATTGCGGTTAAGGAACGGCGTCTGACCGAGGACCGCCTGGGCAACGTCTGGTTAGGTGTTCCGGATGAGGGGCTGATCCGGTATCGTATCGATTCAGGGCGGTTGCGGCGAACACTGTTTCCGATGCCCGCCGGTGCCGACGGCCACGATATCCATTGCTTGACCGTGCGCCGCGACGGGCGTCTCTGGGCGGGTGTTTCCGGCGGGTTGGTTCGTTATGAATCCGATCGATCCGGTTTGCTCTTTTTTCCCCTGGAGACGGGCGGCGAAGAGATCGACAGCTTGTTTGAAGACCGGCACGGCGATCTATGGGCCGGAGGGAACCAGGGGACCGTGTGGCGGGTTTTGACGTTGCCCGCGGGGGTTTCCCTGGAACCGATCGGTATTCGGGCCGGGGGCTCCGTTTCCTCGTTCCTTGAAGACGGTGATCAATTATGGATTGCAAGTTACGGCGGGGGCATGGTTCGATTGAACCCTGACGATCCAAGCACTGCAAGGACCTACACCCGGGAGAACGGCCTGCTCAGCAACCAGGTGAGCCATATTTTTCGGGACCGGGAAGACAATCTCTGGATCTCACAAAATCTGGGTCTTTCGAAACTACGAGCTAATTACCAGGCCCATACCCACCTTGTCGGAGCTTCCGAAAAACGGGGAAACGCCCTGTTACCGGGAGCGGGGGTTCAAGGGGTGGTTCCCTTCGATGCAACGGCGCCCCTGCCCTATTTGTTTGCGGCAACGGATGGCGGGGGCCTTGGGATTGTCGACGAGCGAATGACTTCCCAAAGTATCGATATGCGAGACGGAATACAAAGCGATCAGATCCATTCCGCCGCCCGTGACGTAAAGGGACGCATCTGGATCGGCTCCGATTTGGGTATCGATTGCCTGTCCAAAGAGCCTTTGGGAGATGTTTTTCCCGGAATGGAGTCGAACCGGCTCTCGTTGTTCGGAGAGACTATTTACCACCGGGGCTTTCCCACGATCGAGATCAATAGCATCAGGATCTTGCATTTTGCCGACAAGGAACTGATTTGTTTTCCGGGCCGAGGCGGTGTTTTTCTCTACATGGACGAAGCCTGGTTTTTTCTGGGCAACGAGGCGGGTATGCCGGAGGGCGATCTCTACGCCGGCGCCGTCGACCCGGACGGGCATTTGTGGATCGGCAGCCAGGACCATGGCCTATACCGAAGCCGCGAGCCGGCGCGCTCGGAGGCATTACTGAGTCATGCCGAAAGCGGTGCTCTTGAGCCGGGTTTTGTCAGAACGGTTATGACGCCTTTTCTCGATAAAGTTTGGGGCAAGGAACAGGGCGCCCCAACCAACCATATTCGTTCGTTGATCTTCCACCGGGATATGCTTTGGACCGGCACGGCCCGCGGCCTTGCCGCCCTGGACCCTGAATCCCTGGAAATGCGCAAACTGATGAGCCGGGACGACGGTATCGGTGCGGATAACATGACTTCCATGGCCCTGTCTCCCCTTGACGGCAGCTTGTGGGTCGGCACCAACGGGGGCCTCACGCAAATCGACCCGGTGGGCCGGAAGGTAGTGCGTACCATCGATCGAAGAGACGGCCTGCTTGATAACGAGGTCTGGTATTTTTCCGCGGTTGCTTTGGATACTCAAGGCCGGGTCTATTTCGGCAATCACAAGGGTATCTCCATTTACGATCCGAGCAAGGACATGGGTAAAATTTCACTGCCGCGCCTGCATTTCCGCAATCTGACCTGGAGCCGGAACCTTTGGGGCAAGAACGAATTAGCGGTGAGCTTTCACGGAATTGGTTTTTTCGATGAGGAGGCGGTGCGATACAAAACCCGCCTCCATGGTTTCGAGGAAGAATGGTCGGAAATCGGCACGCAAACGACGCTGCGCTACACCAACCTGCCGGCTTTTTTCCTACCCAAGAAACACCGATTCCAAGTGATGACCGGCGTGGACGGCGTCCGTTGGAGCGAACCGCTTACACACGCATTTGTGGTCTATCCGCCCCTTTGGCTGCGCTGGTGGTTCCTGATCATCCTGGTGCTCTCGATCGCGGCCTCGGGTTACGGCTTCGGCAAATGGAGGAACCGGCTCCTGGAGGCCCGAGCCCGAGAATTGGAAAAAACAGTAGAAGACCGAACCCGTGAGTTGAAGGTCAACAACGCGACCCTGGCCGGAACTCTCAACGAATTGAAGGAAAAGAACGAAGACATCCTCAACAAGCAGGAACAGTTGATCTTATCCCAAAAAATGGCTTCAGTAGGCATCCTGGCCCGAGGAGTCGCCCACGAACTGCGTAATCCCCTGAACTTCATCAATAACCTTTCGCAAATCAATATGGAATTGGCCGACGACCTCAAAGCGGTTGCCGACCAGGTTCGCAACCAGGAAGATTTTGACCGCCGCAACATGGTGGAAGTGCTTCTGGATTTGGAAAACAATACCCGGGTCATCGCCAGGCAGGGCCACGCGGCCGACCAAATCGTCAGCCTCATGTTGGAACTATCCGCCTCCGGTTCGGGTCAACGCAGCGAGACGTCTATCAATCCTCTGGTCAGCGAGTACGTGGATATTGCCGTGGGCGCTTTCATAGAGGAACAGGACTGTTGCAGCATCGACTTATTGAAGCATTTCGACGAAAGGATCGGTGCTCTTCACGTGTCGCCCCAAAATCTCGGCCGGGCCATCATCAATCTGGTTAGGAACGGACTGGAATCAGCCTATATCGACTGCATGCATAAGGGCCTGGATTTCCGACCGCAAATCAAAGTAGAAACCTACCGGCGCCCGGAGCATTATTGCATTCGGGTAAGCGACAACGGCCCGGGTATCGCCGGAGACATTGCGGACCACATATTCACGCCTTTCTTCACCACCCGCCCGGCCGGTTCCGGGAATGTGGGACTGGGCTTAACGGTAGCTTACGACGTGGTGGTTAAGGAACACGGCGGTACGTTACGTGTTTTAGAGAGCGATGAGGGGGCCGTCTTTGAAATCGCCCTCCCGAGAGATTGCGCGACCAAAGAGAGCGTCGCTTTAGAACAAGCTGAAATCCGGTGAGGCCGCGGTGGTCTGTTACAATAGTACCGTTGCCCGGCCAAATCCCTGAATAAAAGGACCATTCTATGCAAGCAAAACTGTCCATCCCCTTGATCGTCTTCGGTCTCATCTTCCTGGGCTGGGGTGTCTACGGTCTTTTCGACCCCCAAAAATGGACCGCGCTCATGGGGCTCGAGCCGCTGGAGACCGGCGGGCTCAGCGAGGCGCGGGCGATTTACGGAGGTCTGATGGCAGGCATGGGCCTGTTTATGATCATCGGCGCCGTCAAAGCCGCTTACCGTCATGCCGTTTGGTTGTTTCTGGCCTTATCCATGGGCGGGTTGGTATTGGGACGTCTTATTTCCCTTGCTTTCGACGGCGCGCCGCAAACCGTGCATTGGATCGCCCTGGCCATGGAAGCCGCCTTTGCGCTTTGGGGTTTCATCGCTTTTCGGAGCGGAGGCAAGGCGGTCTAGACGAGTTCTCCGCCCAACATGGTTTCGCCTTCGAAGACAAAGCGACCCACAAATCTTTTTCCTGCCGGCAATAAGGGAACCCAAAGATAGTCGTCATCCCACATACGATCGTAGGGAACGGCGTCCAGCGGCGTCCAAAGCGGAATCGCCTCATCGGTCTCTACTGCCTCTCCCTGGAATTGATCGGTGCGGAAAACGGTCACGTGCAATTTGTAGCCGTCAGTGAACTGGAACAGCAATTCGCCCACTTCCTCGGGATTGAAAGCGGTGACGCCGAGTTCCTCGTGAATCTCACGCAAGGCGCAGGCAGCCGCTCCCTCGCCCGGCTCCAATTTGCCCCCGGGTCCGGTAACCTTACCGGCGCCCAAGCCGCGTTTCTTGTGAATCAACAAGATTTTACCGTCGTGAATCACGAACAACAGCGTGGCGTGGTCGTCCGGTTGCCAATGGTCCCAATCGATGCTTTCGTAATGAATGACGTCCTCCCCTTCGGCAGGGAGAATCTATCATGATTTGCATCAATGAACGCCCAGAAAGATTTGACAGGCGGGGTTATCGGTCTCCTCCGTGTAGTCGTAACCCGTCTGGTCCAAGAACCCATAAAGGTCGTCTCGCTCCTTCTCCGGGACGCTCATCCCCACCAACACCTGACCGTAGGCGGCGCCGTGGTTGCGATAATGGAACAGGGTCAGAAACCAACGCCCGCTGACCGCCCGCAGGAAGTCCAGAAGGGCGCCGGGCCGTTCCGGGAAGGTGAAACCGAAAACCTTTTCGTGTTCCAGTTCGGGGGGATGGCCGCCGACCATGTACCGCAGGAACACCTTGGCCGATTCGTTATCGGTAAGATCCAACACCGGGTACTCGCGCAGTTCCAGTTGATTCAGCAACCGCTCCCGCGTGCGCACGCCGCCCAGGCCGACGCCCACATAAAAATTGGCGTGCACCAGGTTGGAATAACGATAGTTCAACTCGGTGACGGGGTACCCCTCCAAGGAGGTGCAAAAATCGCGGATACTGCCCGGATAATCGGAGACCTTCACGGCCAGAAGGGCCTCGCCGCCCGCACCCACCTCGGTGCGCTCGGAGATATAGCGCAGCCGATTGAAATTGATATTGGCCCCGCTTAAAATGGCCACCAGATCTTCATCGACCGCGGATTGTCGCACCACATAACGCTTCAACCCGGCGAGGGCCATGGCGCCGGCGGGTTCGGCAATGGAGCGGGTTTCGTTGAAGATATCTTTAATGGCCGCGCAGATTTCATCCGTGTTGACCGTAATCACCTCATCCACCAGGTTACGGGCCAGGCGAAAGGGTTCTTCGCCGATTTGCGATACCGCGGCGCCGTCGGCAAAAATACCGACCTTGGGCAGGGTCACGCGTTTTCCGGCCGCCAGGGCCTTGTACAAACAGGCCGAATCGTCCGCCTCCACGCCGATGATCTTGACCTGGGGCTGTAACTCTTTGACGAAGGCCGCAATCCCCGCAATCAAACCGCCTCCGCCCACCGGGACGAAAATCGCCGTCGGTGTTCCGGGATGTTGTTGCAGAATCTCCATGCCCACGGTGCCCTGGCCCGCAATGATCAGGGGATCGTCGTAGGGGTGCACGAAGGTCAGTCCCTCCCGCTTCCCCAACTTCAAGGCATAGCGACAGGCGGTGTCGAAATCATCCCCGTGGAGAATGACCTCCGCGCCCCGCGATTGGACGGAGGAGACCTTGATCTCCGGTGTCGTGGCGGGCATGACGATGACCGCGCGTATTTTTTCGCGAGCGGCGGCCAATGCGACGCCCTGCGCATGATTTCCGGCAGACGCGGCAATCACACCGCGATTCCGTTCCGTTTGATCCAAATGGGCGATTTTATTGTAGGCGCCCCTTAACTTGAAACTGAAGACGGGCTGCAAGTCCTCTCGCTTCAACCTGATTCGGCAACCCAGTTGCTCCGAAAGATCGGGCGCTATTTCCATGGGAGTGACCCTGGCCACTTCATAGACACGTGCATTGAGTATCTTTTTAAGGTACTCGCCAGACATAAACACCCCCAAATGAAATACAGGAAAAACAACTTTTACAAATCATTCCACTTTTACTGATCGACAAAAAGTGTCTGTCTTTTAGCAGAAACTTCCACTTTCAACACAACAAATTAGGAAATTTGGGCGCACCAAGCTTTTCTCCAGAGCTGGGGTGTCATGGAAAAGTGTTGTTTTATAGGGGCTTATTCGAAAAAGGAGGTGTAATAACCCTCGGCAAAAACCAGCACGGAAGAGGCGGGCTGTTTGGGACGCGTCTGCCATTGCGGCGCGGTGACGGTAATGCCCTGGCGCATACAGGTCCAACCTCGACCGTTTATGGACAGATCGGGATCGGCAGCGCGCATGAACTCCAGGGCGTCACGCGCCGGCAGGGTCAACAGAGATTGTTCACGATAGACGGGTTGAATCTTGGACCCGGTAAACAAAACCGCCCGGCAGGTATCCTTGGGCGGCAGGTAAATCAATTTCACGCCGAGTTCGCTCCAGGCGTCATCGGTATCGATATCGAATTCGTCTTTTTTGTCCGGCTTTCCGGGAACGGCTCGACGCGCTTTACGCCGCTTCATACCGAATAAAATCGGACCGACCCCCTCATAGGGTTTAACCGGCCAGACTGACCCGGCTTTCTCCCCGCCGAACGAGGGCAATCTGCTTAACGCGACGGCGGACACCAACGCAACCCCATTTCTCAAAAACACACGCCTGTCCATGGCCGAACTCCCGACATCGATATACCTCACGATGATAGCAGAAACCCAAGTCGACGCCCAAGGCCCCATTGTTTCAGGACGACAAAGCGTTGTGATTGCCGGCACTGCCGGCTAATTCCTTTCCCATTTCACATCGTTTCACGTAAAATAGGAGTTGCCTTTGCATCGTGGGATTTCGATCGGGAAGTCGAGTTCCCCCTTTGCGACTATTCATCGACCCTGTTCGCACCGGTGACGCTTACATCCGGGTGCTTCTCGGGCTTCGGCCCATTTTTCGCGGAGGACCACCCGGTGCGGCCGACAGGACACGGAGGTACTGTATGTACATGAATCTTGCCAGGCGCCGACGCTGGTTGCCTGCCTTGCTTTTGCTCTGGAGTGTAGGCGGCGCGGCCATTGCGCAATCTACCGCCACGATTCATTACCACAGGCCCGGCGGCGATTATGCCGGTTGGGGCCTGCATCTGTGGGGCGGCGCCGTCGACCCCTCGCAAACGACCACCTGGACCGGCGCTCGCTTGTTCGAGGGCAGCGATGCCTTTGGGCGCACGGCCGAAATTCAACTTCAGGACGCAACCCAAACGCTGTGGTTCATCATTCACCGCGGCAATACCAAGGATACCCCCAACGACCGTTCCTTCACCCCGTCCGTCAACAGTGAAGTCTGGTTGATCGAGGGCGACAGTACCGTCTACACCAGCAATCCCTTCGCGGGCGGCATGGCCAAGATCCACTATCATCGGCCGGGCGGCGATTATTCCGGCTGGGGCCTGCACCTTTGGGGCAGCGCCATTGCACCCTCAGAGGCAACCACCTGGAGCAATCCCAAGATGTTCAACGGTGAGGACAGTTTCGGCAAGGTCACCACCATCGCCCTCTCCAACCCCAATAACGCGCTATGGTTCATCGTGCACCAGGGCAATACCAAGGATACGCCCAACGATCGCTCCTTCACCCCGGCAACCAACAGCGAAATCTGGCTCATTCAAGGGGACAGCACCGTTTACACCAGTAATCCGTACGGACCCGCCTCGGGTTACGCGCGCGTTCACTATCGCCGACCCGATGCAACCTATACCGGTTGGGGGCTCCATCTCTGGGGTTCCGGTTTGGGCGCGGGTGAAGCCACCTCCTGGCCCAGCACCAAGGCCTTCACCGGCAGCGACGGCTACGGCGCTTATGTGGATATCGCCGTCAGCGACGGCAGTCAGTCCATCGGCCTTCTGGTACACAACAACGGCAACCAGGATGTGGGCGCCACCTCCTTCACCCCGAATACCGACGGTTACGAGGTCTGGCTGGCGAGCGGCAGCGCCGCCGTCTACACCACCGAGGGCGAGGGCCTGGAAGCCGGCTTCAAGGTTTATGAAGCGGGTGCGCGTTGGGCGGTCAACGATACCATCGGCTGGATCTTGAGCGGGGCGAGCGGCTACGACTACACCCTGTATACCGATCCCAACGGCAACGTACAAATTGACGGCGACACCGTGCTCACCGGACCCGGCGGGGCGGCCTATACCTGTAGCTACGGCGGTGATTTCAGCACCATGGATACCGCCTCCGCCTTCTACGCCAAATGGGCCTACCTGAAGAACCACGGCTTCAGCAAGATTTCCGTACCCGCGCTCACCACGCAACAGATCACTGATGCTGTAAAGGGCCAACTGGTGGTGGTCGCCCGCAGCGGCGGCAGCATCGTGGCGGCGACGGCGGTGCAACGGGCCGGTGTGCTGGACGATAACTTCACCTACGAGGGCGGCGACCTGGGCGTGACCTTCGCCGGCAATACGCCCACGCTGAAACTGTGGGCGCCCTCCGCTCAATCCGTGACCCTGCATCTCTACCCCGACGCGACCTCCGCCGCAACCCAAACCGTTGCCATGACCGAGGACAGCTACGGCGTCTGGTCGGCAACCCTGTCATCCACATGGAAAAACAAATACTATCTCTACGAGATTACCACCTTCCACCGCCGCAAGGGCACCGTGGTCACCAACCTGGTCACCGATCCCTATTCGTTGAGCCTGTCCACCAACAGTGAGCGCAGCCAGATCGTGGACCTGGACGACAGCGCGCTCAAACCGACCGGCTGGGACAGTCACGTGATTGCGCCCGTCAACACGGTCGATGAACCCGAGGACATCGTTCTCTACGAACTGCACGTGCGCGACTTCAGTATTCTGGACACCACGGTCAACGCGGCCAATCGCGGCAAGTTCAAAGCCTTCACCGAAAGCACATCCAACGGCATGACCCACCTGAGCGATTTGGCCAATGCGGGCCTGACCCACGTGCACCTGTTGCCCGTCAACGACATCAAGTCGGTCAATGAGGACACATCCGCCCGGATCGACCTGACCGATGACATCGGCGACCTGTACCCGGGTGATCCCGATACCGGCAGCACCATTCTTTCCGTCATGGAAGGATTGGGCGCCGACAGCGACGAACAGCAGGATATTGCGACCGACATGCGCGGTATCGACGGCTTCAACTGGGGTTACGATCCCTTCCACTATATGGCGCCGGAGGGCAGCTACGCTACTGATCCCAACGGCTCCACCCGTGTGGTAGAGTTCCGTGAGGCGGTTAAGGCCCTCCACGAAACCGGCCTGCGCGTGGTGGTGGACGTGGTCTTCAACCACACCTACGACAGCGACACGCTGGACCTGACAGTGCCGGACTACTACTATCGCCTGAACCACCAGGGCAATATCGAAAACAGTTCCTGCTGCCCGGATACCGCCTCGGAAAACGAGATGTTCGAGATTCTGGTAGCGGACGCCCTCAAGAAGTGGGTCAAGCACTACCGTATCGACGGCATCCGTTTCGACCTGATGGGTCACCTGACCAAAGCAACGCTGGCCAGGGTCCGTTCTGCCCTGGACAGCTTGACCGTTGCCAATGACGGTGTCGACGGCTCCAAGGTCTACCTGTACGGTGAGGGTTGGGACTTCGGTTCCCTGCGCTGGCTGCTGCCGCAGGAGTCCGCCTACCAGCTGGGCGTCTACGGCATGGGCATCGGCACCTTCAATGACCGCATTCGCGATTCGGTGAAAGGCAAGGGTCAAAACCCGACGGACCTGTTCGTTGACGACGCCTTCATCACCGATAAAACCACCAACCGGGACCAGGTGCTGGGCGGCATGCGCGGCACGCTGTCCGACTGGTGGGGTTACACGGCCGATCCGCAGGAAAGCATCAACTACCTGACCGCGCACGATAAAGCCACGCTGTGGGATCACCTGCTGGCCAAGGTGGGCCCCTTCGCCACGCTGGACCAGATGGCGCAAATGCAGAACCTGGGCAACGGCATCGTGGCCCTGAGCCAGGGCGTGCCGTTCTTCCATGCGGGCGTGGAGATCCTGCGCTCGAAATCGGGCGATGAGAACAGCTACGATTCCGGCGATTGGTTCAACCGCCTGGATTACAGCCGCACCTCGCAAAACTGGAACAACGGTTTACCGCCGGCCTGGCAGAGCGAGAACCTGGACGCCTGGCCGCAATGGTCCACGCGCCTGGGTGTCATCCCCAACGCGGGCAGTTCCCAGATCGACGCGGTGCTGGCCCACTTCAAAGACATGCTGACCATCCGCAAGAGCTCGCAACTCTTCCGCCTGCGCACCATGGCGGAGATCCAGTCGCGGGTCAGTTTCCCGGGCAACATCTGGGATCCGGCCACGGGTAACTTTGACGGCCGTCTGGTCGTCATGAAGATCACCGACTTCAGCGGCGCCGATCTTGACCCCGCTAACGAGGTCATCTGGGTGCTGGTCAACGTGTCCTGGAACACCTGGCTGAACTTCTACGACAACGATGTGAAACGAAGCGGCTTCGCGCTGCACAGCGTCTTGCAAAACACGCAAAACACCTACCTGAAGAACCGGCTGGACGCCTGTTGCACGGGCAGCGCTCGCGCTACAGCGTTCTCCGACCACAACTCGGGCGGCGGCACCATCAGCGTCCCACCGCAAACCATCCTGGTCTACACCGCACCTTAAACTAAAAGCCCCGGGGAAACCCGGGGCGCCCTCATGTCATCTATGAACTTTCCGCGAATGATCGATTCAGCCAGTCTTCGATCAATCGGTAGGAAATCGATATCTTGTGCGGCAACAAAACACTGCCTTCCGCTACCTCCCGCTCCAGTTCCTCGCGGGTAAACCAGCGAGCGTCTTCCAATTCCTCGTCACTCAAATGTAGTTCGGTATCGGCGGAATGTGCGTGGAAACCCACCATGATGGATCCGGGAAAAGGCCAGGGCTGAGAAGAATGATAGATCATCTTGTCGATGGTCAAGCCGGTCTCTTCCTTGACCTCGCGCTGAACACAACCCTCCAGACTCTCTCCCGGCTCCAGGAAACCCGCGACCGTGGCGTAAACTCCCTTCGGCCATTCGGCCTGTCGCGCCAGTAAACAGCGGTCTCCATGGATAATCAGTACGATGATGGCGCCGTCGGTTCGCGGGAAATGGCTGACATTGCAACCGGGGCAACGACGGACATGGCCGGCCTGGGATACCGCGGTTTTGGTGCCGCAGGCCCCGCAGAACCGGTGGCGACGATGCCAGAAGGTCATGGCGTTGGCATAGGCGAGCGTGGCGGCGTGGGCCGGGTCCATGGCGGGCCCGACCTTCTTCAGGTCCATATAGCGACCGCCCGACAAGGCAACCGCTTCACCGGCCTGTTTGGGTTCATCCATATTGATAGCCACATAATAAACGCCGTCATAGGCGCCCAACACGGTCCGACTGCCCGCGCGTTTCCCCAGATGAACGGCTTCCTGACCGCAGAGGAAAACGGCTTGCGCGGGTTTATCCATGGTCACGAGGTTTTGCCCGTTGGCCACCGCAACATACCGGGTGTGAGGATCGGCCAGGACGCCGTTGACCCAATCGACATTGCGACGCTGAACCGCGGTGCGATCCAAGGGGTTGGCGGCCAGGTGATTGACAATAGGCTCACGGGGCATGAACATGCGGAACCTCCCGGGTGATGATGTTTAAAGCTAGCTTAACACAAGTGGAGGAGCCGCGTCGACGCCGGCCCGTCCGTTGCGTTCACGCCAGGCCGTTGTGTTTTTCCGGCTGAATACCGTTATAATCGACCCGAGCCGCCGCCCATGCGGCGCCGCAACACGGGATGAGCCCCGGGGCGCATCCCGATTCATCCACAGGAGTTATATCGATGACAAAGAAATTGAAATTGGATTCCTTGCAGGTCAAAAGCTTTATTACCCTGGACGGTCGCGCCATCAAAGCCGGCCGTGCGGAACTGGAAGCATACGAAACGCCCAACACCGTTCTTTGCTGCCGCGAATAAGTAGAGCGAGGAGGCGGCAACGCGCCGCCTCTTTATCAGCCGACCACGGTCGACGAATTACAGTTCCTCGCCCTTCAGCCGCAGCGTTTTTCCTCGGATACCGATTCCCACTGCCATAATACGGGATGCTCCGGCATCACGGGCCTCGGCCGCGTAGTCCCGGTCGCGAATCTGGTTCAGGGCTTCGGCGACCGCGGCATCCAAGTCATCTTCGGCCTTCTTGAACTCCAACAAAAAGGCAATCCCCGACGGTTCTCTTGGAAAGAGAGCCGCATCGTAGCGGCCTTTGCCGGACTCGCGATCGGAACGAATGCGGTAGGTATGGTTCAAATGGACCAGGAGGCCCAAAATGAAAGCCTGATAAACCCGTTCGGACTCGTCGTTGCCAAGGTCGTGGTAGCTGAGCACCGTCAGTACCAAACCGGACAGTAATTGCTCCAACCGGTCCATATCGACGTCAGCCAACGCTTTTCCGAGACCCTGTAGCAACGACGGTTCAATTCGCTTATCCAGCCAGGAGGTCACGGCATGCTCGTAGAACCAGGTTACCTCCATGTTGGGTATGCGAAGCCGGTGGATGCGTTGAGCGCCCGCTCTTCTGAAAGGTCCCAGGTGAAGGTAACCGCTCATGGCAAGCAGGCTCCAAACGGCCGAGCCTCGGATGTCGCGCAGCATGATGTGATCGGTGATCGAAGCCTCCACGGAACCGCCGGATAAAAGGGTTTCCAGATCCCGCGGACTGAGCGCGTCCTTTTTCATAATCAAGTCCCGAATCAACTCGTTGCCGCTGGTATTGACCCAGTACGGATCGGCCTGGCCGAACTGCGCGTATTGCAGAATGGACCAGGGATTATAGACGGTCTCCTCGCCAAAGAGATAGCCGTTGTACCACATGCGGACCAGGTCGAGATCCTCATGACCGGTCTCGCGGAGCAGACCCGCAACCTCGTCCTCGGTGAAACCGAAGCAATCGGCAAAGGGTTGATAAAGAATGGAGAACACGTTGAGATTATTCAGGTCGGAGAAGATCGATTCCGGGGCAATCCGCAGGATACCGGTCACGACACCGATTGCCAGGAATGGATTGTCCTTCAAGCCGGCGCCCAGGAAACCCCGCATCAGGTCGATAATTTCATCGTAGTAATCATGGCGGTACCCGGCGTGGATGGGCGTATCGTATTCATCGATCAGCACCACGGCCTCGCGTCCGTAAGCGCGATGGAGTAATCTGGTCAGCAGTAGGAGGGAACGGCCCAGAACGGAAGCGTCGGCCCGGCTTCCCAGCAGGGCGTCCACCTGTTCCCGTTCGGCATCGGTTAGTTCGGCGCGCCGGAGGGCGTCCGCGTGCCGTTGGTATTCCTCCGACACCAACAGCGACAGGTCCCCGCGGCACTTTTCAAAAGTTCGGCCCTTGATATCTTTGAACGTGAGAAAAACAACGGGGGCCGAACCCTGATAGGACATGGCCTCTTGATCCCCTGTCACGGCCAGACCCTTGAAAAGATCCTCGTGATCTTGCTCGAAAAAGTAACGAAGCATGGACAGATTCAGGGTTTTGCCGAAACGCCTGGGCCGAGGAAGAAGCAAAACCCCGGATTCATAAGCCAGGACCCGGCTGATGAACCGCGTTTTGTCCACATAGGCATAACCACCGCGAATCAACTTGCTGAAATCGGAAATGCCGATAGGAAGTTTTGCCCGCATGCCGTCCCCTTGCTTCGATGGCTCCATCATAACACCACATGGGTTATCGAAGGCTTTCTTTGCCGTGCGTTCGAGTGTAAATATCTCGAAGCGTGGTCACAAGCAGGGCAATCGCATAATTATCCATGAGATTCTGCACGACATCTGGATTTTTAAACATTTCCAAGCTGAAAAGGGAAGAATCCGATTCCGAGTCAGTTTTCATAAACCGGAAACCCATTGGAGGGCGTCTCTCAGAATCCATCGGTGTGGAATGTTACTCGGGCCGATTTGACGGCTCGGTTTTTAGGAAGAGAGGGCACGGAGGGCACAGAGGGGAAAAGAGCGTGTTTTTCGTTCTTCTATTCTTCTCTCTGTGTCCTCTGTGACCTCTCTTCCTTTTTTCTTCTTTTTCTGATTTCCGAGTCACCAGTCATAAACCGGAAACCCATTGGAGTGCGTCTCTCAGATCTTCTCCATCGGTATGGAATGTTATTCAGGCCATTTTCAGGCGCGGCGGAGGCGTACCGTTACCTTTTTGCCGTTGACATCCCACTCCTTGGTGGATTCCGGCTCGAAGGCGTCGCCGTTGAGCGAGGCGGCCAGGGTCTCGCCGGAAACATAGTCGCCGTACTCGGCCAGGCAGCCGGTCAACCAGTCGTCGGCGTCGATGGCCAGGTGAATGCGGTCCTCCACATTGAAGTCGGCTTCCTTGCGCTGGGTCTGGATGCGGTTCACCAACTCCCGGGCGTCGCCCTCTACCTTCAGCGCATCCGTCAACTGGGTATCCAGGGCGATGGTGATGCCGCCTTCCGAGCTGACCACCATGCCTTCCTTTTCATTGCGGTCGATGAGGAAATCTTCCGTGGTCAGTTCGTAACCTTCCACGTCCAGCTTGCCCTCTTCCAACAGCTTGTGGATGTCGGCATGGGCCAGACCTCGAATGGCCGGGTTCAACACTTTCAATGCTTTGCCCAGGCGCGGGCCCAGCACCTTCATATTGGGGCGCGCGGCATAGTGCACCAGTTCGGTTTCGTCGTGCAGGTAGATCAGTTCCTTCACGTTCAGTTCTTCACGGACGATGCCGCCCAGCCGCTCGAAAATCTCGCGCTGATGATCGTCCACTACGATCGACAGGCTTGCCAGGGGTTGGCGCACCTTCAAGTTATGGGCGGCGCGCAGGGACCGACCGCGTTCAACGGCCAGGCGAACGCGGTCCATTTCCTCTTCGACCTGCTTGTGGATGAGAGCCTGGTTCGGCTTGGGATAATCGCACAGGTGTACCGAATCATGCGCTTCCTCGTCGCGCACCAGGTTCTTGTAAATCGCCTCGCAGATAAACGGCAAAAAGGGCGCCATCACCTTGGCGAACTCAACCAGCACCGTGTAGAGGGTGTTGTAGGCGTCCAGTTTGTCGGCGTCGCTCTCGGCGCGCCAGAACCGACGGCGGGAACGGCGGATGTACCAGTTGGTCAACTGGTCGATGAAGCCCACCAGTTCCGGGATCACGCTGTAGAGGTGGTTGTTCTCCATATGCGTGGTTACATCCGCGATCAGCGATTGCAGGTGCGAGATGATCCAAACGTCCAACTCGTTCTTGGAGCCGGTCAGGTCGCCCTCAGGCTTATAACCGTCCAACCGGGCGTAGGTCACGAAGAAACTATACGCGTTCCAAAGCGGCAACAGCACCTGGCGGTAGGTGATCTTGACGCCGTGATCCTCGGAGAACTTCAACGGTTCGGCGCGCACCACCGGCGAGTCGATCATGTAAGCGCGCAGGCAGTCGGCGCCGTACTGATCGATGATCTGCATGGGATCGGGGTAGTTCTTCAGGCTCTTGGACATCTTCTTGCCGTCTTCGGCCAGCATGAGCCCGTTGACGACCACGTTTTTGAAGGCGGGTTTGTCGAAGAGCGCGGTGGACAGCACCATCAAGGTATAGAACCACCCGCGCGTCTGATCCAGGCCCTCGGCGATGAAGTCGGCCGGGAAGTTGGCCTCGAACTGCTCCTTGTTCTCGAAGGGATAGTGGTTCTGGGCATAGGGCATGGCGCCCGATTCGAACCAGCAATCGAAGACCTCGGGGATGCGCTTGTATAGCTTGCCGTCTTTTTCGAAGGTCAACTCATCGATATTGTGGCTGTGCAGGTCGGTGACTTTTTGTCCGGTCAGTTCTTCCAAATCGGCGATGGAACCCACGGCGATGATATCGCCCGTTTCTTCACATTCCCAGAGCGGGATAGGCGTTCCCCAGTAACGGTTTCGCGAGATGTTCCAGTCGCGGGCGTCTTCCAGCCAGTTGCCGAAACGGTTGGTGCCGACGGCCTCGGGCACCCAGCGCACCTGCTTGTTGTTGGCCACCAGGCGATCCTTGAAGCTTTCCACCCGGCAGAACCAGGTGCTGATGGCGCGATAGATGAGCGGGGTGTCGGAGCGCCAGCAGAAGGGGTAGGAGTGCGTCAGCGTCTCGTGCAGCAGCAGCTTTCCGGTTTCCTTCAATTGGCGGATGATATTCTTGTCGGCATCTTTTACGTTTTGGCCGGCGAAGTCGGTGACCTCATCGGTGAAACGGCCCTCCATATCGACCGGGCAAACCATGGGCATGCCGGCTTCCTTGCAGGCCGCGTAGTCGTCCTCGCCGAACGCGGGCGCCATGTGGACCACGCCGGCGCCGTCCCCGGTAGTGACATGGATAGAAGCGATCACCCGGAAGCAGCCCTCCAGGTCCGCGAAATAGGGAAACAGCGGTTGGTAGTTTTTGCCCACCAGTTCGCTGCCCTTGAAGGTGCTCACGGTTTCAAACTTCAGCTTCAGGCGTTGCTCGTAATGCTCGCGCCGGGCCTCGGCCAGGATGTAGTATTCGCCGGATTCCGGGTGCTTCACCTTGACATAGTCGATATCCACGCCCACGGCCAACGCCTGGTTGGAGGGCAGGGTCCAGGGCGTGGTGGTCCAAGCCAGGATGTAAGTGTCCGGCTCGTCCTTCAGGGCGAACTTGATGGTGATGGCGGGGTCCTGTACTTCCTTATAGTTGCTGTTGGCCTCGAAGTTGGACAGGGGCGTGGACAGTTTCCAGGAAAAGGGCATGACGCGGTGACCGCGATAGACCAGGTCTTTTTCCCACAGTTGCTTGAACACGTACCAGATGGACTCCATGAAATTGGGGTCCATGGTTTTGTAGTCGTTTTCGAAGTCGACCCAGCGACCCATGCGCTTGACCACGGTTTCCCATTCGGCCGTGTACTTGAGCACGATGGAGCGGCAGTACTCGTTGAACCTGCCGATACCGTATTCCTCGATTTCGTACTTACCCGAAAGATCCAGCCCCTCGCTTTCGCGCAGACCCTTGGCGGCCTCGTTTTCCACGGGCAGGCCGTGGGTGTCCCAACCGAAGCGGCGCTCGACGCGCTTGCCCTGCATGGTCCAGTAGCGGGGAACGATGTCTTTAATGGTGCCGGCCAGAAGGTGCCCGTAATGGGGCAGGCCGGTGGCAAACGGGGGACCGTCGTAGAATACGTATTCGTCTGCCTCGGCGCGTTGTTCGATAGACTGCTTGAAAATCCCGTTTTCTTCCCAAAAAGCCAGGATCTTCTTTTCCAACTCGGGTAGGTTGACCTTGGGTGATACCTCTTCGAACATGGGGCCTCCATTTTTTCATCGCCCGGATGACCGCTCGGGGAGCGGAGCGGATAAAGGGTCAAAATTAGTTGATTTCGCCGCTTAAGTAAAGAGGATTGTGCACCGGAGTCACGGATAAGCCGCATCGATGTCATGAGGTGACGGGGTCACGGCTTTGTTCCGCGCACACCCATTTAACGACGCCGGAACAATCTGAAGACATGTGCGAACTGATATATCAATTTCCTGACAAAATTATAGGCGTTTGCAATCGAGTCAATCCACCGACTTAAGCGGAATCATGTAGCAAAAGGCCCGGACGTTCAAGGTCGGTTTGAAATAATTTTCATGTCAATACATTCATAAAAAAGGAACAACCGGCTATCGTTTTTCAAAAACTTTTTTAAGCCTTGCTACGTAGATACTAACTAGATTTCCGAGGGTGCCAAAAAACTGAAAACATATCTTTACATCAAGTACTTTAGGAGATTGACCATGTTGAAAAAAGTATTTCTAACCCTTTCGTTGTCCACTCTATTGCTGGCGGGTTTTGCCCAGCTCGCTTTTGCTATGGATGAATGCCACATGAGCTGCCAACAGGAAGCGGCAGCCTGTATCCAGTCTTGCCGGCAACACTTCAATCCGGCCCAGCGTGGCGAGTGTTGGTACGAGTGCCGTGTCGATCAAGGTATTTGCAACCAGGCCTGCCCCTAAACCAGAGCTAATCTGATAAAGGCCGTTCTCTCACCAGGGAACGGCTTACTTTATGTGGCCATGACCCGCGCCCGCAATCAAGTTTCCATTCTCAACTGCAACCAGAAGAACCCCTTTTTTCCCTGACCGAAGCCCCATATAGCGTATTCACGGATAGAGGCCGGAATCCTACTTATTTTTTTCCGCGTGTACGTGTTGTCGGTGAAACCGTTATAATTAGGTTTATCTTTTCGACCCAACCCGCTATAAGGGGATAATCATGATACCGACCCTGCACCTTTTGGTGCTTATGGAACTACCCGCCACCTATGATCAACTGATGACCCGTCTGGAGAAGCATCCGAAACTTATTATGCAGTGAAGCCATCTTTTGCATATGCCGGCACCGGAGGCACGGATAAGCCGCATCGATGTCATGAGGAGACCTGGTCACGACTTTATTTCGCGCGCACCTACTTAACAACGCCGAGACAACCTGGGGACATGCGCAAACTGATATATCAATTTCTTGACAAAATTGCACACCTGCGCAATCGACTTCAGCCGGCGTCTTGACTCGATTGCACACCTGCGCAATCGACTTCAGCCGGCGTCTTGACTCGATTGCACACCTGCGCAATCGACTTCAGCCGGCGTCTTGACTCGATTGCACACCTGCGCAATTGAGTCAATCCACTGTCTTGGGTCGATTGCACACCTGCGCAATCGAGTCAATCCGATGTCTTGAGTCGATTGCACACCTGCGCAATTGACTTCAGCCGGTGTCTTGACTCGATTGCACACCTGCGCAATCGAGTCAATCCGGTGTCTTAGGTCGATTGCACACCTTCGCAACCGACATCAGAAAATGGATGGAGCGCATGTCGGCGTGTCGACTCCATGGCCGGGACACCACTTTCCCTATTGACGACGGTCAGTAGTTTCAGTTGTAATCTATTGTTTCCTGCCGCGCGCCCAATGAAGGCTTCCCGTAGAATTCCCTTCGCACTCAATGAAAACGGGAGCTATCGCCACACGTATTTGAGGATCTGTACCTCTTTGTCCCAGTCATCGTGCGACCAAAGTCTATCGCCTGAACCATCATTCGGCTGCTAGAATGGGCACGGAAACAAGATGCATCGAGGATGAATCATCATGGCAATTGAACTCGCAAAAAAGGTACTGGCCTGGCTGAAGGAACACCCCAATCAGCATTTCAAGACACGGCAGATTGCCATGGGGGTTCTTGCCGCCTGGCCCGAAGATTTCCAAGAGAAAAGAGCGAATCCACGTTTCGAGGACGACACCGCTTTTCTCGTGCAAATCATCGCCGAGATAAGCGCTCAGAAAGAACGGATTCTGAAAGACCCGGCGGTCCAAATAAGAAGTTCGCCGCGTCCCAGGGTTTATATGTACGTGGATGAAGCACGCAGGGAGAAACCGCAAGCGGCGTCGGAGACACCCGGCACGGCGACGCCTGAGGTTGCCCCGGAACCCATGAAAACCAAGCATTATTCTGAACACGACCTCTACCCCCTATTGGCTCAGTTCGTCTTTTCAGAATGGCATGTGCATACCTTGCGCATTGATGAAAAGCGCAGCAGGAACAGCAAGGGCGCGGGCGGTAATCACTGGTTGCATGCCGATGTGGTGGGCCTGGCCATGTTGGACAAAGAATGGGAAACCGTTGTGCGCCAATGTGTTCATGCCGGAACGGGGCATCAGAGCAAGATTTACTCGTTCGAGGTGAAGAAGGCCTTAACCGGCGGTAATGTACGCGAGTCGTTTTTTCAGGCGGTGTCTAACTCGTCCTGGGCGCACGAGGGTTATCTGGTGGCCGCCGAGGTAGATATGGACAAGGTGGGCAAGGAATTGTCTATGCTGTCGTCTTTACACGGCATCGGCGTATTGCAATTAGATGTGGCGAGCCCGGAAGAGAGCCTGGTGCTGTTACCGGCCAGGGAACGTCAAGCGGTGGATTGGGAGAGCGCCAACCGCATTGCGGCCGAGAATCCCGACTTTGTCACCTTCTTGGAAGCCATTCATGCCTACACTACCTCCGGCAAACTGGTCAGCGCCGACTGGTTGATGAAGGGCTGACCCCGGCTGTTTCAAAGTGGGTGTCCTAAAGCGCCATGTGCCGCTTGTCATTGTGCCGCGTCAGCGACACGACGACCAGCTTGGGTCTGCTTAGCGACCGGAAGACCGGGCCCGCTTCGCGAACGGAAGATCCGGTATGCATAGCCGTGTTCCTTGAATAGGCGCAGTGCGCCGCCGAAGTTAATGATGACTTCATGGCAATCACCGGCCCGGAGAAGACTGCCAAGTAAGAACATGCCCCGTGCCTTGGTGAGCCCTTCGGCCTCCACGACAACATACCGAGCCAGTCTTTCGGGCTCTACTCGTTCTCCAAGGATCGATCGTATGGTAGCTTCGCCGACAAATCCGTCCAGGTTTCCTTTCGCGGCTTCTCCGGTCCAGTATTCAAGCGCGGCTTCAGGACCTTGTTTCTCCAGAATCTCAAAGCCTGTCGCGTAAACGTCCGGGCGGAAATTTGGCGCGTACCGGACCAATGGGGCGAGAGCCAGAGAAAGAACCACGATCATGAGGATGTGATGCCGTTTCTTCCAATGGCTCATGGGAGTTATTTTAGTAGCCACCTGATGCCAGGCCGTTCGGAGAAGAAAGGGGAGGTGGCGGAGGGAGGATAATAATCGGGCCAAACGGGTCATTACCTGCAGCTACTCCGGTCTTAATCTTCATTTGCACACGTCCTTTGGACAATTGATTAGTATGCCATGGGATACCACGCCGGTAAAAACCGTGTTCAGTGTAACATGGGGTGTCCCGTTTCCCGTAACGTTACACGGATTGGTTACACATTACACAACTAGCTGATGTAACAGGAATTAAGCGTTACGGCAAAACACTGTTTACCTGCCCACCTTCCAACGCGTAACCTGTGAACACGTCGTGAGACGTATCCGGTTTTCGGCTTTTGGCCGGAAGACCAACTTCATTTCACCATGTTGTTAGATGGTGGCCCACCCTTGAGCAGAATTCCAGACCATTACGATTCTTGCTCGCTTGGAGCATTGCTCCATTTTTTAGTCAGAAGACGCGGAAGCGATGCTTTTCGCGTCTTTACTTTCCTTATTAGATGCCGGCGCGGGGTTGTTGTCTGTCCTCCGGCCCTGCGCCTTTTTTTGAGCTTGCATGTACGAGAACTCGGACGAGGTAGAACGGGAAATAGCCGAAACCGAAGAGCGCGGCTTACTTTACGTGGCCATGACCCGCGTCCGCAATCAAGTTTCCATTCTCAGCCACAACCTTTTTTCGGTGTGTGCATGTTGCCGGTGAAACCGTTATAATGGGTTTATCTTTTCGACCCAACCCGCTGTAAGGGGATAATCATGATACCGACCCTGCTCCTTTTGGTGCTTATGGAACTACCCGGCACCTATGATCAACTGATGACCCGCCTGGAAGCGTTATCCGCACCGGAACACCAGGCTCAATTGCACGCTCTGTTCGATGCCTTGAAGGACAAGGGCAAAATCCCCTTTGTGGCCGGTGAGCGCGTGGTGTTTCTGTATCGCGAAACCGAGGAGGATCGACCGGTTAACTCGGTGCACTGGGTCGGCGATTTCAACCGTTGGCGCAAGACTGATCCGTACAAGGGCGTACAGTTGGGCAAAAGCGGCGTTTGGCGGGCGACCGCAAGCTTTCCCAAGAACGCCCGCCTGGATTACAAGGTGGTCATCAACGGCGGTAAGTGGATGATCGACGAGGCCAATCCGCGTCAACAAGTCGGCGGCTACGGTCCCAATTCCGTACTGGCCATGCCCGATTGGCGGCCTTCGCCCTGGGTCGTGCGCAAGGACGGGGTGCCTCGGGGCAGCATGACATCATTGACCGCGAGCAGTAAAATCATGGGCTACGACGTGGCCTGCAAGGTTTACACGCCCGCCGGGTACACCGACAAGGGCGACGACGGATTGCATGTCATCTATGTAACCGACGGCCAGGATTATGCCCATAACGCCATGGGCAGCATGGTGATCGTGCTGGACAACTTGATCGCTGAAAAGAAGATCCCGCCCGTGATCGCGGTGTTTATCGATCCGCGCAATGTCAAAAGCAAGGACAACCGGCGCGAGACCGAATATGCCAAAGACTATGTTAGCTACGCCCGCTTTATCGCCGAGGAGTTGGTGCCTTCGATCGACGGCGCCTACCGCACCATCGAGACACCCAAGGGACGGATGATCATGGGGACTTCCCTGGGCGGCATCTTTACGTCTTATATGGGAATCGCACACGCGGACACGTTTGCCCTGATTGCAACGCACAGTCCGGCCATGTGGTTGGGCAAACCCGTGGTGGAACTCTATCGCAGTCGCAAGGCCACCGATACCCGGCATTTCATCCTCACCGGCACCATCGGCGATGTGCTGGAATCCGCGCGTGAATTAGGCGGTATTCTGAAGGAAAAGGGTTACACGCACAAGTTGCTCGAGGTCAACGACGGCCACAGTTGGGGCAACTGGCGCGCTCATCTGGACGATACGCTGATCTACCTGTTGGAATGAGCATCGGCCGGGGTCTGAAAATCTCGAAAAATCTAGGGCGATAAAGGTTCGAATAAAAAGGGTAGTCCTGCTTTGATTCCCGGCCAATCGAAATGTTTTAGATAGGCTTTCTCTCCAAGTAGATATAGCAACCTACGGGCTGCTCTTTTGAATTGAGCTTCTTGAAGCGGCGTGGGTAGATCCCTGAAGGAGATCGGTTTTTTCCGAAATAGTCGCCAGCTCTCTTTTTCCAAACCCATAAGAAACTGTTCACCGACAGGGAGGAGTAATTGGATCAATCGGGCCAGAGCGTTCTCCCGATAATTCTGACTCAATGTAGCTTCACCGTTATTGAGTAAATGGAACCAGAAGATGACGAAGCCGTCATAGTATGGTGTATCCGGTTCTGGAACCAAAGCCTCGAGCAAATTATCTTTAGCGCCGGCGCCTTCTATTGCATCGATTGCAAAAAACAGATGGGCGACTTCCCGCCAGGTGTCTTCATTCAGATGAACAATCAGTTCCTTTTTAAAATAACTGACAGCATCGGAGCGGTGTTTGATCTGTCCGCGAAAAAGCGAGCGAGCAGTCAGGTATTCCTGGATAGTCAGGTGGCTGAATTGGTAAGACTTGTATGCAGTTTCTATGATCAATCCGGTTCGCGATAAAAAGTAGCTCAAAACACGCTTTGCCAAATCCTCGGGATCTTCCGCAAGGGCCCTGGCGAATGAGAAATCGGGTCTTTCTTCACCCAAGCCGCTGATTATCCCTCGAAGTATCCGCAAGAGATTGTTCTCCTGAACACGAACCATCCCCGTGTAAGATCGCGAAAAGGAGGGACCGCCTTTGTGGTAAGCATGCGCCAACTCCTCCAATACCCTCATTTTCTCGATGAGGGGCCAATTAGGCAATACATCTTCTCCCAAGCGTTCGTGAAGCTTGCGAACCGTATCCAATGTATCGAGGTAAGCCGTTACGATTGCCCCATAGGCCTCCGCGCGCGTGGTTGGGGGCTTGTCGATCGTCTCATGGACGATCGCCGACATGGTCAAAAACACCGGGCGACTACCCAGGCTGAAAAGAGCATGGTTCCTGGCAAGTGCTTGAAGGAAACGGTCGGCCTTTTGTTCCGCCGATTCGGGGGTTTTTGCTCTCAAAAAAAACCACTTCCGACTAAACAACCTTACCGCCTCTCTATCGAAAGGTCTGATCGTAAGCCTTGGGACGGATGCGGGTTTCCCTAACAAGGTCCTGGTCGTGTTGACAAACTCGAGATTGGTTTCTGCGGGTCTTCCAGTAACCAGAACCCATTGGCCGGCATTGTAAATGGGTAAAAAAAGTTGCTTATAGAGGTTTTCTCTGGTGCGATGATGAACTTCATCGAAACCGTCCACAAGCCAAAAACAGGTACGACGGTTGACCAACGTCCGCATTAGATCGAGATCCACTTCCATTCCCAAGAGACCGGTCATATGATCACACCACCAGGAGAGGCATGAATCGACGGTTATTTCGAAATCCCTCGATATTTCTCTAAGAATGAGGGGGATGGGAATAGGGCGGCCGACGATTTCGGTAATCGGGTTTTCCGATTTTCCACCCATTGCATGAATCAGATACCGGATCAGCGTCGATTTGCCCGAGCCGGGCGGCCCGGTGATAGTCAAGCTGTTCGACTGTTCGGTCAGACTCGTTCGTAGAATGGTTTCAAAATCAGGACCGCCGTCCTCGAACTTCAAGGGCACATAGATATCGGCAATCGCCGGCGGTGTTTCCTGTAGATCGCGGCCCATCAGCCCCATCCAATCAGTCGGTTGAAAATATTCGGCCAATTTCACGCCCAGATCACGGCGAAACAGGAATTGTTCCTCCGTTTCTCCCGGGGAACCCACAAAACGAAATTCAGCTGTATAAATATCGTAAAAATCGGGAGCCTCTTCCTGCATCATCTGAATGGTCCAAGGATCAGCCAGGAAGATCAAGGGTTTGGCAATCTTCCTCAGGATCAACGATCTTTCCTGATTCAACATATCCCAGAAGGGATGACGCTTGCCCTTCAGAACCTTTTGGGGTTCCATACTTCCGAAAACGGACCCGAAACCACGAACAAGGAACACATCGTAATTCGATGCCTCTTGTAACAATCGATAAACCAGGTCAGCATCACCGTCGCTCAGATACAGAACATATAAACGACGCCCCATTTTGGCCAGCTCAGTTTTCAAGGTATATACGATACCGTAAGTCACCAGGAAATCCTGGTCACAAGCCACGGGCAGGAAGGTAAAGCGGTCCATGCCGGCCAGGACCACTTTCTCCAATGCAAGGTATTCTTCCTGAAAGTGTTCCGGGACATGGGGCCGTTCTGTTCTATTCCGTGTCGAGAGCATTGCGGAACTCCTTGATTTCCACAATCAACGGATGAACATCGAGCCATGGAATCCCGTCAGTACCCTGGTACTCCAGAGCATAGCGATGATAGAGAAACCGATCGACATCGTCATGTAATTTCGTCTTTTCTACCGCAACCCTGGCCAGCCCCTCATAATCTCTTTTTTGTAAGCGACGCACATAGGCGGCTTGCATGGATTGAACCGCGCGGGTCACCGCCCGATGATCGATTTTGGGACCCGTATTATAGCGATAGGACATTTTCAAAAGATGCATCAGGTCACGGATGCAGCCCCCGCTGTATTTGATCAACAGGTCCACATCCTCTATTGATTCGAATAAAGCGCCCAGGTCTATGCGTTTGGCCAATCCCTTGCGGACAAGTTCCACCGCATCGTCCCGATATCGTGAAGCCGCCACGTTTTCATCCCAAGGGTGGTGCGCCTGGCGTAAAGCCAGCATGGGCAGCACCACGGAAAACCCATAATGATCTTGGATCGGCCCGGAGAGAGGGTCTAGTTCCAAACCGATCGGGATGGAAAAAACGGCATGAGAGCGCAACTTGCGTATCAACTCGGCTGAGCGAAAGAGTACTTTGTCGATGCAGTCCGGATTGAAGCGGTCTAAATTGTCGAAAATCAATAATAAGCCGCGCTCTCGGCCGGATTCCTCCAGTGCTTTATTGGCAGCATCCAGCAGATTGTTGGTTAGGTGGATCAAGCTGTCGGGATAATTTTGGATGCGAGACCTTACCTTAAGGACATGTTCCGAGCCTGCCTTGACACCGGCGGTAAACTTGGCGAGAAGTTTTGCCAAACCAAAAAGATTGCCGCCTAACTGAGCCGTGGCTTCGGTCTTCAGTTCAGATCCGGTCACGTCCTTATCCTCGCGGATGATATCGGCAAACCAGGAAACGACATCGCCCAGCAGTTTTTGAGGCAGCGGCTTGTCGAATGCGGCCATGGCTTCTTCCACTGCCGTGCCTGCCAGAAGAAAAAGGTCCGAAAATTGTAGATCTATCAAGCCGAAATGGACGTCTACCTCGGCTCGTACCGCTAAAAACCCGTTCTTATCGGCCCAATCCTTGAGACGCAGCAGTTCGGTGGACTTTCCGCATCCGCGATGGCCGCACAGACAACCCTGATGGAACGCCCCGTTAGTGCGCATCATGTCCTGGATCAAGTCGCCGCTGCCGATACCCTGTCGTAATTCATCCCAGTCCGCATAGCGCGAATCGCCGGGCCCCAGTGGTTCAGCGGGATCGCAAGCGCGGGGGATCAAATCGATCTGATCGATGGGATACGAAATGGTTTGGTCCAGCATGGCAACCGTCCTTGTAAGGAGCTTCCAAGGCTCATTATACAGTGAAGCCACGGGATAGGGTTATTTTTACATGGGTCGGCTCAAGCCGCGAAAGGCGCCCCGTCTTTGAATGAAATGAACCCTCAGATGCGTTGGGGGCGCACCCTTCCGGGTGCGCCTGTTCGGTTTACTTCTTGAAGCGGTCCTTGGTGGGTTTGCCGTAGGTATCCAGGGCGCTGTAGGCCGCGTTTTTCACGCGGTGGGTGAAACCGGACTGGTCCAGGGTGTACGCCTGGGTCATGGCGATGACGATCAGGTCTTCCTTGGGATCGATCCAGTAACGCGTCCAGTAGATGCCCGCGAAGCTGAGTGTGCCGAGGGATTCCATACCGTCCCAGTTACCGCGCTCGGTGCGCAGGGCCATGCCGAAGCCGGTCTTGTCGCCCAAAATGCGCAGGAAGTCGGGTAGTTGCACATCGCCCACCTGGTTCTGCGTCATCATGGCGACGGCCCGGCGGCTGAGGATGCGCTTGCCGTTGAAGACGCCCTCATTCAGAATCATCTGACAGAAGCGGAAGTAATCGCTCGGGGTGGACAACAAACCCGCGGCGCCGCAGTCCAGCAGGCGCGGACCGTCGATTTCCGTGCCGACCTCGGGTTCTTGACGAAGTTCGTAGCCGCCCTCCGCGGTTTGGGTGTACATGGTGGGAATGCGGTCGACCTTGTCGCTGCCGTCGGGCAGGAAGTAAGACGTGTCTTCCATGCCCAGCGGATCGAAGATGTACTTTTGGCAGAAATCGCCGAAGCGCATGCCGGACCAGACCTCTACCAGGCGGCCCAATACGTCGGTGGCCACGCCGTAGGTCACCTCTTCGCCCGGATCGGTGTACATGGGCAGGGAGGCGTAGCGGTTGACATAGGCTTCCAGGGTCTCATCACGACGGAATGGAAAGATTTCGGCAACGCCCTGCTCCAGGTACAAGTCGGCAAGCGGGCCGGTGAAGAAGGGCTGGTAGATCATACCGGCCTGGTGCGTCAGGACATCGCCCACGTTGATGGGGCGAACGGGGTCGCGTTCCACGATTTGACCGTCTACGATATCGGCCACCTTACTGCCCTCGAAAGCAGGGATGTACTTGGAAAGCGGGTCGGCTGCCAGAAAGTAGCCTTTTTCAAAACAAATCATCGCGGCCACGGAGGTCACGGCCTTGGTCATGGAAGCAATACGGAAAATGGCGTCCTCTTCCAGTTCCTTGCCGGAAGCCACATCGGCCTCACCGAAGAAACGGTGGTAGACGATCTTGCCGTGACGGGCAACCAGGGCGGCGCCCATGGGAATCTCGCCGTTTTCGATCGCGCGTTCGATCACGTCGTCGATGCGATCCAGGCGTTCGCCGGACATGCCGACGCTCTCGGGAGAAACAAATTGAAGGTCTTCGGTTCCGGCCCAAACGGCCGAGGTAGTCAAAACAAAAAGAAGCATGGCGGTAATCCGCATGGGTAAACTCCTTGATAAACGGCGGTTTTACACAACCGCATCCGAACGGGGACCTGTCTTGCCCCTTCGGTTTATTTGCCAGAGGTTTAGGAGACACGGGGGCCGGTTGAGCAGGGTCGGCGATTAATACAAAGACCACATTTCCGGCCGATAGGGTGGGAACAGCTGTCGGCCGCTCCTTCCAGTCAAACTATCGTTATACTCTGTCAAAAAGGGTCACCCATTTTCAACCTTTTTTCGAGACGCTTCAGAGTACTTAATTCAAGCTTGGATTTGGAAGCGGTTTCTTCCACCAAATATATAACGTGTGACCGCATTACTCAAGGTTGCGTTGCTTTACTCATCGTTCACACAACCGGTTTCCTTTGAGCACTTTGCCCGTATACGAAGCAAGCCGCGAGTAAGAACCTTACTCGCCCTTACTCAGTATTTGCACGTCTTGAGACGCGCATACGACGCACACGGCAAAGGAGTGAGCGATGGAAAAGAGCAGGCGCAGGGCGAAGATTACCAAGAAGTTGATTCAGTCGATTGACCGGCGGAAAGGATACCGGTTGATCGTGGTCGATACCGAGTTGCCGGGTTTCCAGATGGTGATCGGCGAGAAAACAAAGACCTACATCCTGGAGAAGCGCATCAAGGGAGTCACCAAATCACAGCGGAAGTTTACCATCGGGCAGTATCCTGCCCTCAATCCCGAGGAAGCCCGTGATATTGCCGAACGTTGGTCGCTGCTTTGCCGTGATGGCCAGGACCCGACGAAGGTTGTCATCGAAAAGAGCGAGAACGGCACCACCTACGCGCTGAAGAAATCGGCACTTGAAGCGGTGACCGTACGCAAAGCCTTTGAGCTTCATTTTGAGTACGCCAAATTGCTGCCGAGGACCATTTACGGTTACGCATCGAGTATGAAAGTCCACTTGGCGGATTGGATCGACACGCCGCTTCATGAGATCGACATTTCCATGGTCACCATGAAAGGCAACCACATCGAAGAGACCGTTTCAGCTAATACGGCCCGAACCGTGATGCATCATTTCCGCGCTGCTTGGAATTCGGCCGTGAAGTTTTGCCAAAGCAAGGGACTGGATTGTCCAGGCAATCCGCTGAACCTGATGAAGGTAAATCAAATCTACCAAACGGACCCTAACAAAATTGTGATCCCGTTCCAACGGTTGGGCCAATTCATCGACATCTTGGAGCAATTGAAAAATGATTCCACCCTGACCATCGGCATGCAATGGACCATCAAGGTGTATTTGTTGAGTCTGTTCCTGGGGATGCGCAACGGCGAAGCGCGCATGTTGAAATGGAAATACATAGATATGAAAGCTGGCTTCTTCAAACTGCCCGGTCAGATCGTCAAAAACAAAAAGACGCACATCAAGCCCATTTGCCAATACGCGCTCGGTATCCTTCAAGAAATGTTGGCCGTTCGCAAAAACGAATACGTTTTCCCCACACCATCGACGGCATTCACCAATAAAGGAAAACACATCAGCGCTTATCGGGAAGTGCAACAGATCGTTATCGATCGGATGGGGGAAGAATTCGAATTCACACCGCACGCAACGCGCCGAACCTTCATCAGTCTTGCCGACGGCATCAACACACCGCGAACCGTATTGAAAGCATTGGTCAATCATATCTCGGGTGATGTGACGGACGGTTATTGCGTGGAAGATTTCAATCCGAAACAAGACGGTCCCTACTTGGCCCGAATTGAAAAAGCATTCCTCGAATTACGTGACAGACACCGACGCGGTGAAGACGTGCCGGAACTGGTGAGCGACATTTTGCCGAAGCCGAAAGACCAAGCAACTGCCGCTTTGTATGCCGAAATCCTCAAGATGAAAGAAAAACAAAGCGTGATCGACCATTTGAAAGCCGAGCTCACAAAAGCAAAAAACGACCTGCATCAAACGGCTTTTGAATTGGCATTCTACAAAAAGCAAGCCGAAGAGGCTCAGCGCTTATTGCGGCAAGTGCAACAAAGCCAAATGAAAAATTTCGTGCAAGTGAACGCGGGATGAACAGCCGATAACTATTTTGGCAAAGTTGGGGGTGAAGATGGAGGCAAAGTTGGAAAATCCCGGATGGAGAAACCCCGGAAGGCGTTGCTAGCCTGGTCCCCGAGGGTAATCCACTAGCGAAGGCATCGGTCGGGCTACTTGGCCCCGAAGAGTGGCACGGACGCCCAAAATTTTTACCCCGCATGGCAACCAACCCGCTTCGCTTTTCGTTGATTGCCCCACGGGAAATTTTGGACGTCCGTGCCAGTTGGTTATATTGCGGTCAAGCCGCTTGGATCAGTCCTTTTTCTTTGAATCTCCCCGGTTCTTGGCATTCCCCTTCAATGCCTCAACCCAGCGCCAGGTGAACCAACCAGGTGCTGGAATGTTCCCCATGTCGACCATGCCATCACCCTCACTTGGAAAATCGTTCTTTCTCGATAACCGATCGAGCATCAATCTCATTCGAAACTTCATTGATTTAAGCCTGATCTGATCGATTGCAGGCAAAAGCCCCCCATCTGCCGCAAACATGACAATACCGGACGGCGTAAACAGATGCCCTTCGGGCAAAGCGTTCATTATTGATTCCCATTCCATCGGGTGATTTGTTGGTTGCGTCATTCCCTACGACTCCAATTCATGAATCTGAAAAAGACCCGCCTTGCCTGCGAGCAAGACGGGGATTTCTCGGAGAACA
>JAAUYB010051836.1_pt1 | contig 56964 bp, 61 predicted proteins | sample 7278071 | NCBI WGS metagenome assembly JAAUYB01 (sample SAMN14350121, study PRJNA611818) | marine sediment metagenome | isolation source: surface marine sediment (1.8m) | place: French Polynesia: Moorea | collected 2018-08
CAGCAAGACCTACGGCGGCAATGGGCGGCGCTCGGCCGCGCATTGCCGCCGTAGGTCTTGCTGCATCGCCATGACCGCCGGCACCACCACCAAAACCAGCACCATGCCGAAGCCCAGGCCGTAGACCAGCGTGATCACCGTGGGTTTGAGAAACTGCGCCTGCTGGGATTGCTCGTAAAGCAAGGGCGCTAGGCCCAAAACCGTGGTCAGCGTGGTCAGCAGCACCGCCCGGAACCGGTCGCAGGCGCCGTCGACGATCGCCGGGATCAGCCCGCGCTCTTCGGCGTATTCGTCCACCGTGGTCACCAGCACGATCGAATCGTTGATGATGATCCCGGTCATGCCGATCAGACCGACCACCGAGAACATCGACAGCGGCACATCCCATTGCAGATGGCCGTAGAACGCGCCGACCAGGCCGAACGGGATCACCGCCATCACCACCACCGGCCGGGTCCAGCTGGAGAAGATCCAAGCAAGGCACAGATAAATCCCCAGAAGGCACAGGATGAACCCGGTGCGGGCGTCGTTGAGGAACTCCGATTCCTGCTCGGCCAGCCCCGAGAGCTGGGTCGCGATGCCGTATTTGGCCTCCAGATCGGGCAGGATCCGGGTTTTCAGCTCTTCCGAGATCAGATTTGCGCGTTCGGGGTCGTCCTCGCTGATGTCTCCGTTGACCGAGACCAGCCGCAGCCCGTTCTCGCGCCGCACCGTCGAGAACCCGCTGCGGCTTTCCACTGTGACGATGTCGGCGAGCGCCACATATTGCCCGGCCTCGGTGCGCATCCGCGTGCGGTCGAGGAAATCGGCGGTCAGCTCGCCCACGGGCAGCTCGACCCGGATCGAAGCGGTGCGCGGACCCTCGGGGTAGGTCGCAGCCTCGATCCCGTTCAGCCGGTCGCGCAGCACCCGCCCGAGACCGTCGATGGTAAAGCCGAGAGCCGCGCCCTGCGGGGTCAGATCGAGGATCAGCTCTTCCTTGTCATAGGCCAGGCTGTCCTCCAGCGCCGAAACCTCGGGGAACTGCGACATCGTGGTCTTCAGCTCTTCGGCGGCGGCCTTCAGCGTCTCGGCCTCGGCGCCGTAAAGCTGCACGTCGAGCGCGTCGCCCCCCGGCCCCGACCCCCAGCGGCGGAAGCTGATGGTCTCGGCCATCGGGTGGCGGTTCACCTCGTCCTGCAGCTCGCTGACGAAGCGGCGCGAGGAATAGCCGGGCCGCAGGTCGGCATCGATCAGCTCGACCGCGAGCGAACCAAGTTGGAAGGTCTCCTTGGTCTCGACCCCGCTCAAGCCTCGGCCGGTGTTGCCGCCGATCTCGGCCACCACGTAGTCGAGAATCTGCACCTCGTGTTCGTCCGCATAGCGCTTGGCCACCGCCTCGGCCGCGCGCTGCATCTCGCGCATCATCGCCAGCGTATCCTCGCGCGTGGCCCCCGGCGCCATGGCGAAGTTGCCCGAGACCGAGCCGCGTTCCGGCGCGTTGAAGAACCGCCACTGCAGATCGCCTTTGATGAACAACGACACCTGACCCGCCAGCAGCACCACGGCGGCGGCGAAGACCGGATAGCGGGCCCAGACGACAAGGCGGATCATGCGGCGGAAAAGATGCTCGCGGACCCAGCGGAAGCCGGCATTCACGACCCGGCTCGGCCAGTCGTACCAGTGCTCCTTCGCGGAATGGGCGATCGAATGCGCCATGTGGTGCGGCAGGATCAGGAAGCATTCGATCAGCGAGGCGGCCAGCACCACGATCACGGTGAACGGGATGTCGGCGATCAGATCGCCGAACCGGCCGCCGATCGCGACCAGGCCGAAGAACGCGATGATCGTGGTCAGCGTGGCCGAGAACACCGGCGGAAACATGCGCCGCGCGGCGGTCTCGGCGGCCTGGAACGGGTCCTCCGCCTTGCGCCGGGCGCGGTGATCGGCATGCTCGCCCACGACGATGGCGTCGTCGACCACGATCCCGAGCGTGATGATCAGCGCAAACAGCGAAATCATGTTTAAGGTCAGCCCGAACAGATACATCATCGCGATGGCGGCGGTCATCGCCACGGGGATGCCGGCGGCGACCCAGAACGCGGTGCGGGCGTTGAGGAACAAAAACAACAGCGTGACGACCAGGGCGAGGCCCACCAGCCCGTTGTCCAACAGGATGTTGAGCCGCCCGGTGATCGCCTCGGCCCGGGTGCGGATCAGGTCGATCCGGACGCCCTCGGGCAGGGTCAGTTCAAGCGTTTCGGCGACGTCTTCGACCTGGCGCTGGATCTCGATCGCATCGCCCCGGTCCGAGCGGTCGACGCGGATCGAGATCGCCGGGTCCTCGCCCACGAAATAGGCGCGCTCGCGGTCGACGCCGCTGACGAAGACCTGGGCGACGTCGCCGATGGTCAGCTTCGACCCATCGGGGTTCGAGCGCAGAACGATGCCGGCGATCTGGTCGGCCTGGGTTTTGGAGGTGCCGGTGCGGACCCGGGCATTGGCGCCGGTGACGTCGCCGGCGGGGCTGGCCTCGGCCTCGCCGGCGATGGCGTCGGCGATCTCGCGCATCGAGATGTCGTGGCGGATGAGCGCCAGGGTCGGCACCTCGACCACGGTTTCCGGCGCGGCAACGCCGCGGATCGTGGTGCGGGTGACGCCGGCGGCGAAGAGCCGGGTAACAAGCTCGTCGGCGAACCGGCCCAGCTGGTCGACGCCGACCGGCCCGGTGATCACCACATCGGTGACCCGGTCGCGCCAGGCGCCGCGGCGCACGGTGGGATCCTCGGCGTCCTGCGGCAGGTCGGTGACGGTGTCGACCGCGGCCTGCACGTCGTCGGCGGCGCGGGCCATGTCCCAGCCCGGCTCGAAATCGAGCGTCACCCGGGCCGAGCCCTCGCGCGAGCTCGCCTCAGAGCTTTCCACCCCCTCGACGGCCAGCAGCACCGGCTCCAGCACCTGAACGATGCCGTTGTCGACGTCCTCGGCTCCGGCGCCGTCCCAGGCCACCGAGACGGTCACGTTCTCGATGATCACATCGGGAAAGAACTGCGCCCGCATCCGCGGGAAGGCGGCGATGCCGGCGGCGATCAGGATCACCAACAGCAGGTTGGCGGCGGTGCGGTGGCGGGTGAAGTAGCTCAGGATCCCGCCGACCCGGGGGAACCGCTCAGCCATCGGACCGGCCCCGCGCCTGGGCGGGGCCAAAATTCTTGGAAGAATTTTGCCAAGACTTTTCGAAAAGTCTTGGTCCCGCGGGATTGCCGATGTGGCGCTGTCGAGGCATCGGCCTCACCCGCCCATCCGCGCTTCGATCCGGGCGACCATCTTGGCCGGCACCCTGGGCTGGCCGAGTTGCCCCAGCACGCGCTCCTTGGCCTCTTTCGGCATGAACGCGTTGCCCTCGATGAAAGCCACCAGCCTGGCGCGGCGTTCGTCGCTCAGCTCCACCATCTCGGGCTCGGCCGGCGCCTCGGGCACGCCGCCGGCACCGGGCAGGATCGGCCGCACCTTGATGCCGGCGCCCAGAAGCGGCGTGCGTTCGGCCACGACCAGGCGGCCGCGCAGGCCGCGGGCGCGCACGATCACGTCGTCGCCCTGGCGCCGCAGCAGCGCGACCTCGGCCACCTCCAACCGGTCCTCTTCGCCCACCACCAGCACGGTGCCGGCGGCGTCGACGGCTGCGGCCGGCAGCACCATCACGAAGCGCATTTCCGGTTCTGCGATGCGCACGGTCACAAAATCGCCGGGCCGAAAGCCCTTGGCGCCGTCGAGCCGGGCGAAGATCAGCCGTCCGGTCTGTCCCTCGCCCACATCGGCGCTTTCGCGGCTGATGGTGCCCTTGGCCGCCAGATCGACGCCCAGCACGTCCAGCGTTACGTCGACCTCGGCCGGCAGCAGCCCGCCGCCGTCGCCCAGCAGCCGGGCATATTCGCCGGTCGAGACCCGGAACGCGACCTCCAGCATCGCGGCATCGACGATCCGCGCCACCCGCTCGTTGGCCTGCACCAGCCCGCCCTCGACCACCGACACGTCGCTGAGCGTGCCGGCGAATTCGGCGGTGACTTCGGTTTCGGCCAGATCGCGCTCCGCCTCGGCCAGCGCAATCTTGCGGCGTTCGCCCGCGGTCAGCGCCTGGTCGACGGCGGCCTCGGCCTGGGCCAGCGCCTGACGGCGATTCAGCTCGGCCTGCCGCGCGCTCGCCTCGGCCAGCTCGGCGGTTTCGACCGCCGCGGCAGAGCCGACGCCGCGGTCCTGCAGGCTTTGCTGGCGCACCAGCGCCCGGGTGCGCAGCGCCAGTTGCTCTTGCGCCGAGCCGACGTCGTCCTGCGCCAGCTCCAGCGCCCGGCGCGCCTCGCGCAGCTCGCGTTCGGCCTCGGTCAGATCGGTGCGCGCCACATCGAGCGCCGCCTGCGCGTCCAAAGGATCGACCCGCAAGAGCAGATCGCCCGCCGCCACCCGTCCGCCGTCCTCGAAGCCCTCGGCCAGTTCGACCACCGTGCCCGAGGCCTGCGCGCGCACCTCCAGCGTGCGGCGGCTGCGCACCTCGCCGAAGCTGGTCATCACCGGGGTCACTGCGCCGGGCTCGAACGGCACCACGTTGACCGCGAACACCCGCTCGCGCGCCGGCCGCGGGCGGTCTTCCTGCGCCCAGCGTTCCTGCAGCGCGCCATAGACCGTCTGCCCGGCATAGGTCAACAGGCCCACCGTCAGCGACAGCAGGAACAATCCGACAAGGCTACGGCGCAGAAAGCGCATGTTTGGCGGGCCTTTACGTTAAGGCGTGGCTCGGCGCATAACATAGCGCCGACGGCGATCCGGTCCAAGCCACGCGGATGTCACGTCTGCCTGATACGCGCGCGCCGCCTACTTCCGTCGCCGATGCTCGTCCAATCGCGGAAAAATCTCGACAAAGTTGCAAGGCCGGTGACGATAGTCGAATTGCCAGCGCAAAATCTCGTCCCAAGCGTCCTTGCAGGCCCCGGGCGAGCCCGGCAGGGCGAACAGATAGGTGCCGCCCGCAACGCCGCCGGTGGCCCGCGACTGCACCGCGCTGGTGCCGATCTTCTGCATGCTGACCATGGTGAAGACCGTGCCGAAGGCGTCGATCTCCTTCTCGTAGACGTCGCGATGCGCCTCGACGGTGACGTCGCGCCCGGTCAGCCCGGTGCCGCCGGTCGAGATCACCACGTCGATTTCGGGGTCGGCGCACCAGGCGCGCAACTGCGCGGCGATCTCGGCGCGCTCGTCGGGCAGGATCTTGCGGTCGGCCAGCCGGTGCCCGGCGGCCTCGATCCGGTCCACCAGGGTCCGGCCGGATTTGTCGTCGTCCAGATCGCGGGTGTCCGACACCGTCAGAACGGCGATCCGGACCGGGATGAAGTCCTTGGTTTCGTCGATCCGGCTCATGTGCGCTCCATCACCGCCAGTCTCAGCGCCAGAGCGGCGAAGACCCCGGCGCTGACATAGCTAATCGCGCGCGAAAACCGCGGCGAGCGGGCGATTTGCCGCCCCAGCCCGCCGGCGAAGACGCCGACCGTGCCGTTTATGACGAAGCCGCCGAGCGCCAGCACCGCGCCGTAGATCAGGAACTGCGCCAGGACCGGGCCGCGCGTGGGGTCGACGAATTGCGGGATGAAGGCCAGCACGAACAGGATGACCTTGGGGTTGGTGAGGTTGACGACCAGCGCCTCGCGAAACGCCCGCGGGCCGCCCGCTTGGCCGGCACCCACAGGCCCGGCACGCAGGGTCTGCACCGCCAGCCACAACAGGTAGGCCACGCCGGCCCAGCGGATCGCGTCGAGGGCCCAGGGCGCGGCGGCAACGGCGGCGCCGAGCCCAAGCCCGGCGACCGTGACGTGCACCATCGCGCCGGCTGAGATCCCCGCACTCGCGGCCCAGGCGGCGCGCGGCCCGGCGCGCAGACCCTGACCGAGGCAGAACATCATGTCGGCGCCGGGCGTGAGGTTCAGCGCCAGCGAGGCCGGGACGAAGGCCAGCAGGATCAGCGGATCGACCGGGATCACGGGGTCACCTCGAACCAGTTTTCGGTGGGGCCGAGATTGACCACGCACGTGCGCCCAATCGTGCCCTCGCGGCCCCAGCTGTCGTGGATATGTCCGCAGAGTGCGAGCTGCGGCTGCAGGCGCTCGATGGCGTCGCGCACGGCGGTGGACCCCACCGACATCCCGCCCGAGGTGACGTCGGCGACGCCCTTGGGCGGGGAATGCGTGATCAGGATGTCGGCCTCTGCGCATTGCGATAGCAGGGCGGTGGCCTCGCGTTCGCTCAAATCGCAGGACCAGGCGCCGAACGGTGTGGTGGGCACGCCGTAGCCGAGGCCGAACAATTTCACGCCGTCGACCGTGGTGCCTGTTCCGTGCAGGACCTGGGTGCCTTCATGAGCGGCGTCCCGTAATTCCTCATGGCTTTCGGCGTTGCCGGGCACCACAACGAAGGGCTTGGCGATGCCGCCGAGGAGGTTCATCGCGCCGATCAGATCTTGCCGCATGTTGCAGAAATCGCCGGCGCCGATGACCAAATCGGCCTCCGCGCTGGCCGCCACAAGCGCCTCGGCGCGGCGGCGGGAATGGTGCAGGTCGGAAAAGGCGAGGATGCGCATGGGTCAAAGGCCCCGCAATCGCGCTTGCAGCATCAGCAGGTCGTGCCACGCCTCGCGTTTCGCGTGCGGGTTGCGCAGCAGATAGGCGGGGTGGAACATCGGCAAAGCCGGGCGACCGAGCACGTCCTGCCAATTGCCGCGCAGCCGGGTGATGCCCTTGCGGCCCAGCATCGCCAGGCACGAGACATTGCCCATCAAGACCAGCACATCCGGCGCGGCAAGCTCCACATGGCGTTGCACGAAAGGCAGCATCATCGCGATCTCTTCCGGCTTCGGGTCGCGGTTCTGCGGCGGGCGCCAGGGCAGGATATTGGTGATGTAGACGGCATGTTCTGCGCCCGGCGTGGTGCGGGCGAGGCCGATGCAGTCGAGCATCCGGTCCAGTAGCTGGCCGGCCCGGCCGACGAAGGGCTTGCCCTGCAGGTCCTCGTCGCGGCCAGGAGCCTCGCCGATCACCATGACCCGCGCCGCTGGGTTGCCGTCGGCGAAAACGAGACTGCGCGCGCCGCGCTTGAGGTCGCAGAATTCGTAAGCAGCAAGGGCGCCTTGCAGGGCGTCGAGGTTGGTGGCCGCGGCGGCGGCGGATTTCGCGGCCGCGACCGGGTCATGGGCTGCCACCGGCGTTGTCTCCGGCTCGGGCGCAGGCGCGGGTTTGGGTTTCGGCGGCGCGGCGTCCAGCTCATAGCGATTGATCGGCGTCTCGCCGATCGCCTCGTCGACGCCCAATTCGACCTGCCATTCCAGCAGCGCCTTGGCCTCGTGATATCCGATCGGCGAATCCATCGCCTTCAATCTACCCGCTCCCGCCGGCGTGTCACAGAGACAGCGCGCCGCCCGACAAGTCGGAAAGATGGCCGCCGAAGGCGGGGCCGTGGAAATCGGCAATCCAACGTTCGCACTTGCCGCGAACTCGCGGACCGATACCGATGAACTGCCAACCCAACGCCCCGGTCGCCGCCATGTCCCACTCGCCGTCGCCGACATAAACCACCGGACCTGGGCCGCCGATGCCGGCGAGACAGGCCCGCATGATCTCGATCCGCTCGTGCGCAATGTCGGAACTAAAAAGCGCCGCCCGGTCGAATGCGATGCCGGCATGCGCCAGCTTAGCCGCGGCGGTCACCGCCCAGCCGCCGGTCGCGAAGCCGATCCCGACCCCGGCCTGCGCGGCAAGGCGCCCCAGCATGGCACCAGCACCGGGAAGCTCTTGGCAGTCCTCCGGATGCGCCGAAAGATGCGCCGTAACATGTTCCGCGAAACAGGTCCGCACCTCGACTGCGCTGCCCTGTGGCAAGCTGTTATCGGCGCAAATCTCGCGCAAGATGCCCGCGTCGGTGACATGGACATAGTCGTTCCAATCGGGGCGCACGCGGACCTCGCCCAAGACGTCGCGCACCGCGGCGATGAAGCACGCGGTATCCAGCCGGTAGCTTTGCACCAGTGTGCCGTCGACGTCGAAAATGATGTTCATTCGCACTCTCCACAGCGGCATTCAGCAGACCGACGCCGCGCCGTCCAGCGGCAAAGTCGGCGCCTTGCCGCCCGGTGCCGCGCCGCCTATAAGGCGCGCAACCGGCACCGAGGCGCAATGAGTTTCCGCCACAGGCATCTTCTGGGCATCGAGGACCTGGCCCCCCAGGACATCACCGCGATTCTCGACCTCGCCGACCAATATGTCGACCTGAACCGCCGCCAGATAAAGCACGCCGACACGCTAGCCGGTCTCACCCAGATCAACATGTTCTTCGAGGCCTCGACCCGCACCCAGGCGTCGTTCGAGATCGCCGGCAAGCGCCTCGGCGCCGACGTGATGAACATGGCGATGCAGCATACCTCGCTGAAAAAGGGCGAGACGCTGATCGACACCGCACTGACGCTGAACGCCATGCATCCCGACCTGCTGGTCGTGCGCCACCCGATGTCGGGCGCGGTCAACCTTCTGGCGGAAAAGGTGAATTGCGCGGTGCTGAACGCCGGCGACGGGCGCCACGAGCACCCCACCCAGGCGCTTCTCGACGCGCTGACGATCCGCCGCGCCAAGGGCCGGCTGCACCGGCTGACCGTGGCGATCTGCGGCGACATCGCGCATTCCCGCGTGGCGCGGTCGAACATCCTGCTGCTGGGCAAGATGGAAAGCCGCCTGCGCCTGATCGGCCCGCCGACGCTGATCCCGGCCGGCGCCGCCGAGTGGGGCGTCGAGGTCTATGACGACATGGGCCAGGGCCTCGCAGACGCCGACGTGGTGATGATGCTGCGGCTGCAAAAGGAGCGTATGGATGGCGGCTTCATCCCCAGCGAACGCGAATACTACCACCGCTTCGGGCTCGACGCCGAGGCGCTCGGCCACGCCAAACCCGACGCCATCGTCATGCATCCCGGGCCGATGAACCGCGGGGTCGAGATCGACGGCACTATCGCCGACGACATCAACCGCTCGGTGATCCAGGACCAGGTCGAGATGGGGGTCGCCGTGCGTATGGCGGCGATGGACCTTCTGGCGCGCAATCTCAAGGCCAGGCCGGAGGGCGTCTATGCCTGACGGCGCACACCTGACCCCCTCAGCGCCGCTGCAGGACGGCGAGGCGATCTTCGAAAGCTTTCGCCCCGACCGCGGCGCCTATCTGCGCGACAACGCCTGGCTCGCCGCCATCGCCATGGCCGTCGGCATGGCCGTGCTCTGGGCCGTCGGCAACCCGCATGTCTGGACCGGCGCGATCGGCGGGCTGGCGGCGATCGTGCTGCGCGGCTGGTACATGGCGTCCGAGGAACTCGCGGTCCGCTGGGACCTCACCGACCGCCGGCTGATGGGCCCTCAGGAGCGCATCGCGAAACTCACCGAGATCGCCAAGGTCAACCGGTTCTTCGGCGTGGTCCAGGTGGTGACGACCGGCGGCGCCAAGCACCTGATCAAATACCAGGCCGACGCCACCGCCACGCAGCGCCGCCTGCAACGCGCCGCCGGCCTGCCGGAGGGGCCATGACAGACCCCACCGAGGTCCCCGCCGGCGAACGCGAGGTGGTGCGAGTCTACGCGCTGGACCTCGAGCCGGCCGCGGCGGCGGCCTACAAGGCGCCGCCCGAGGGCGACGCCGCCGACTGGCCGTTGCGCCAGGCGCTCGGCGCCACCGCGCTCGACCCCTCCCAGGTCGAGCTTTTCGCCGCCGCCGATCTGAAGGGCGTCGGGCTGCCCGGCTACCTGATCGACGGGCTCGGCATCGCGGCGCCCGACATCGACCCGGACCGCGCCGCGCTCGAGGCCGAAACCGGGCATATCGTCGTGGTGCTCAGCGCCGCGTTCCAGGGTACCGCGCAGACGCTGACTCCGACACCGCCGCTGCGCCCGCTCGGCACCTACCGCATGGCCGAGGCCGAACGCCCACGCGCGCCCATGCCGGTGCCGGGTGACGAAGCACCCGAGATGACGCCTGGCGCCGCCCCGGCCCCCGGCCCGCCGCCGCGCGGCACCTCGCTGATCGTCCTTCTCGGCATCCTGCTCGGCGCCGTCGCGCTCTTGGCGCTGGTGTTCTACTTCCGCTCGCAACCCTATTGAGGCCCGATGCAAGAGCCCAAGGATCCAAAGATGTCCGGCCGCGTCGCAATGGTGGCGCTTCTGGTGATGTTCGCGTTGGTCGGTGTTATGGTCTGGGTGGCGGGATAGCCGGAGGGGGGCCGCGAGATGACCGTACCTGCGGGGTGGGAAGGCATCCTCGACGACGGCGAGTCGATCCTGTGGCAGGGCCGCCCCGGCACCCGCGTGGTCTGGCGCGTGGCGCATACCGCAAGCCTGCTCTTCGGCCTCGCCTTCGCCGGTTTCGCACTGTTTTGGATGATCATGGCGTCGCAAGCCGGCGGCGGGTTCTGGATGTTCGGCCTGATCCACTTCTTCGTCGGGCTCGGCGTCGCCTTCGGCCCGCCCTACTGGTCCGCCTGGCGCCGGCGCCACACCTGGTACACGCTGACCGACCGCCGCGCCTTCATCGCCACCGACCTGCCGCTGCAGGGCCGCAAGCTGAAGAGCTATCCCATCGACGCCAAGACCCCGCTCGACTTCCAGGACGGCGAGAAGCCGTCGATCTACTTCGCCCACACCTACCGCCGCACCAAGAACGGCTCGACCCGGGTGCCGATCGGGTTCGAGCGGCTGGTCGACGGCGAGGCGGTCTACAAGCTGTTCCGCGACGTGCAAAGGAAGGCCGGATGACGCCCCAGGCCGACTGGTCCGGCGTCCTGCGCGACGGCGAGACCGTTCTGTGGCAGGGCCGCCCCGCCCCGACGCTGCGGTTCCGGATCAAAAGCCCGGTGCAGGCGTTCCAGGCGGTGTTCTTCGCCGGCTTCGGGGTGGCCTGGATCGCCATGACCCGGCCTGTGCCGGTGCCGGTCTGGCCGTTCGGGCTGATCTTTCTGGGGCTCGGGCTCTACCAGGCGGTCGGCGTTCAGGTCTGGGACGCCTATCTGCGCCGCCACACCCGCTATGCGCTGACCGACCGCCGCGCGGTCATCGCCACGCGGCCGCCCTGGGGCGACCGGCGGCTCAGCGACTACGCCATCGCCGGCGACACCGTGCTCGACTTCGACGGCGCCGATCCCGGCACGATCTGGTTCGCCCACCGCACCCGCAACTTCGGCCGCTCCGGCGAAGAGCGCCTGTCGGTCGGTTTCGAATTGATCCCCGAGGCGCGCAAGGTCTATGGCCTGATGCGGGACGTGCAAAGGGGGTCGGGATGAGCCTGCTGATCGCCGAGGCGCTGCTGATCGACCCTGAGGCGGGGACCGAAATGCCGGGCGCCGTTAAGATTTCAGCAGGGAAGATTGACGCAGTCTTAACGCAACCTTCTGAAATCGAAGCGGAAATGTTTCGCGCGCGAAACATTCTGCGCTGTAGCAACAAGGTTCTGGCGCCGGGGATCGTCGATCTCGGCGTCAAGGTCTGCGAGCCCGGCGAGCGGCACAAAGAGAGCTTCCGCTCGGCAGGGCGCGCGGCGGCAGCGGGCGGCGTGACAACGATGGTCACCCGGCCCGACACCACGCCGGCGATCGACACGCCCGAGCAGCTGGAATTCGTCGCCCGCCGCGCGGCGCAGGACGCCCCGGTCGCGATCCGCCCGATGGCGGCGCTGACCAAGGGCCGGCAGGGCCGCGAGATGGTCGAGATCGGCTTTTTGCGCGACGCCGGCGCCGTGGCCTTCACCGACTGCGACAGCGTGGTGGCCGATACCCGCGTTTTCGCTCGGGCGCTGACCTATGCCCGCTCGCTCGGCGCGTTGGTGGTGGCGCATCCCCAGGATCCCGGGCTCAGCGCGGGGGCGGCGGCGACTTCGGGCAAGTTCGCCTCGCTGCGCGGTCTGCCTGCGGTGCCGCCGATGGCCGAACGCCTGGGCCTCGACCGCGACCTCGCCCTGGTCGAGATGACCGGTGCGCGCTACCACGCCGACAATCTGTCCTGCGCCGCGGCGCTGCCGGCACTCGAACGCGCCAAGGCCGCCGGGCTCGACGTCACCGCCGGCGCCAACATCCACCATCTGACGCTGAACGAGCTCGACGTCGGCGACTACCGCACCTTTTTCAAGATCAAGCCGCCGTTGCGCAGCGAAACCGACCGGCTGGCGCTGGTCGAGGCGGTGGCCTCGGGGCTGATCGACGTGATCGGCTCGATGCACACGCCGCAGGACGAGGAATCCAAGCGCCGGCCATTCGAAGAGGCCGCCTCGGGCGCCGTCGGCCTGGAAACCCTGCTGCCCGCCGCGCTGCGCCTGGTGCATGCGGGCCAGCTGACGCTGCCGCAGCTCTTCCGCGCGCTGTCGCTCAACCCGGCGAGGCGTCTGGGCCTGCCCGGCGGACGTCTGGCCCCGGGGGCGCCGGCGGACCTTGTGCTGTTCGACCTCGACGCGCCCTTCGTGCTGGACCGTTTCACCCTGCAGTCGAAGTCCAAGAACACGCCGTTCGACGGCGCCCGGATGCAGGGCCGGGTGCTGAAGACTTGGGTCGCGGGGCAAGAGGTCTATGCCCGGGACTGACCCGGCCGGCCGCCGCGCGCTGGACATCGTGCGGGTCGGCGCGGATAGTTCCGGCCAGACGACGGAGCCCGGATGGACTTGATCCCGACCCTTGCCACCGCGGTCCTGGCCTATCTCTTGGGCTCGGTGCCGTTCGGCATCCTGATGGCGCGGATCTTCGGGCTGGGCGATCTGCGCCAGATCGGGTCGGGCAATATCGGCGCGACCAACGTGTTGCGCACCGGCAACAAGGCGGCGGCGCTGCTGACGCTTTTGGGCGACGCGGGCAAGGGCGCGGTGGCGGTACTGCTGGCGCGCTGGCTGGTCGGCGAGGGCGCGGCCGGCATCGCCGGCCTGTTCGCGATGCTCGGCCACCTCTATTCGGTCTTCCTGGGGTTCAAGGGCGGCAAGGGCGTTGCGACCTTCATGGGCACGCTGCTGGCGCTGAGCTTGCCGGTGGGTGCTGCGGCCGGCGCGACCTGGCTGGTGGTGGCCGCGCTGTTCCGCTTCAGCTCGCTCTCGGCGCTTGCGGCCGCTGTACTCGCCCCTGTCTACACATTTGTATTCTATCACTGGCACGGGGCGGTTCTGGTGGCTGTTCTCGGCCTGCTGATCGTCGGGAAGCATCGTGAGAACATCCGCCGCCTGCGCGAGGGCACCGAGTCGCGGATCGGGCAGAAGACCTGAGCACGCCTAGGCCATGGTCTTGGGATGAAGGGTATCTGGTCCTGTGCAAGCGGTGACGAATGTTCTGCGGAGCCGTGCCCATCGTCGACCCGCCGGGTGGCGAACCGACGTTTGAACGGCAGTGCTTTATGGGTGTCGAGTCCGTAGGAGATCACGCGTGGCGCTGACGTCGACCAATCGCCACCCCTCCGGGGCGGGGCGGCGATGGGCACGGCGGGGCTGCGCCCCTTGAGTCCGTGCCCGGGGCAGGGGTTCAACGGTAACTCTAGACTGCTTCCGTCCAGTCCATCCGATCCGTCGGCAACTCACTTCAGTACGAATACTCGGCGTAGATCCGGCTGAGATCGCCCTGCCAGTCGCCGCGGTAGCGGTCGAGCAGTTCGTCGGCCGGGGACTGGCCGCTTTCGATGCTTTCCTCCAGCGCGTGCAGGAAGTGACGTTCGTCGGGCACCATGCCGCCAAGGCCCGGGCGGGCGCGGGCGCGCAGGCCGTCCTTGGCGATGGCGACCACCTCTCGGGCCAGATCGAGCATCTTGATGCCGGCGGCCTCGGCGGCAAGCCCATCGACCGAGGCGGCGACGCGTAGCGCCTCGCGGGTCTCGGCGTCCCAGCCCTTGACCAGGTCCCAGGCGGCGTCGAGCGCGGTCTGGTCATAGCACAGCCCGACCCACAGCGCCGGCAGGGCGCAGAGCCGCCGCCATGGGCCACCATCGGCGCCGCGCATCTCGATGAACCGCTTGATCCGCGCCTCGGGGAACAATGTGGTCAGGTGGTCGGCCCAGTCCGACATCAGCGGCGTCTCGCCGGGCAGCGCCGGCAGCTTACCGGCCAAAAAGTCGCGGAACGACTGGCCGAGCGCGTCGATATAGACCCCGTCGCGGTAGACGAAATACATCGGCACGTCGAGCGCGTAGTCGACCCAAGCCTCGAAGCCAAAGCCGTCCTGAAACACGAACGGCAACGTGCCGGTGCGGTCGGGGTCGAGATCACGCCAGATCCGGCTGCGCCAGGACTTGTGGCCGTTCACCCGGCCCTCGAAGAACGGCGAGTTCGAAAACAGCGCGGTGGCCACCGGCTGCAGCGCCAGGGCGACGCGCAGCTTCTGCACCATGTCGGCCTCGGAGGCGAAGTCGAGGTTCACCTGCACCGTGCAGGTGCGGCGCATCATCTGGGTGCCGAGCGCGCCGACCTTCTGCATATAGCCGTCCATCAGCTTGTAGCGGCCCTTGGGCATCAGCGGCATCTCGTCGTGGGTCCACTCTGGCGCCGCGCCGAGGCCGATGAAGCCCGCACCGATACCATCGGCGATCTCCTTGACCTCGCGCAGGTGCTCGTTCACCTCGTCGCAGGTCTGGTGGATCGTCTCCAGCGGCGCGCCGGAGAGCTCCAGCTGGCCGCCGGGTTCGAGGCTGATATTGGCGCCGTCCTTGACCAGGCCGATGATGTCGTCGCCTTCGTAGAGCGGGTCCCAGCCGAAGCGGTGGCGCAGCCCTTCCAGCATCGCGCGGATCGAGCGCGGGCCGTCATAGGGTAGCGGTTTCAGGCTGTCGCGGCAGTAGCCGAATTTCTCGTGCTCTGTGCCGATGCGCCAGTCCTCGCGCGGCTTACAGCCGGCTTCGAGATATTCCGCAAGCTGCGCATACCGCTCGATCGGGCCGCCGCCGGATTGGGGGATGGACATGGGCGCGCGCCTCGTTCTGCCGGCCTCGGTTCGAGCGGCAGAACTGAGCGCAATTCAGGATGAAGTCAATGCAGCTGGCGTTGGCTGCTGTGCCAGATGCTTACCCGTTCGGCGGGATTGCTGCGCAGTTGGGTCAGCATATTCTCGGTCTTGATGCCCTGCAGCGCGGCGAAGACGTCAAAGAGCTGCTCGGCATTCTCGGCGTTAGTGGGGATGTGCAAGGGCTGGCCGCCGGCCTCGGTCAGGATCCACTCGGCGGGTTTCGAACGCGGTTCGAGCTCGACGCTGGCGAGCGCGTCGATCGACACCGATCCGCCATCGAGCGGACCGTAATAGGTGACCATGCGCTCGTCGACATGCACCACGCCCGGGCCGCCGGCGCCGACCCGGAAGCGGGTGCGCTGGATCCCGGCGAAGATGATCAGCGCGCCGACAATGGCCAGCGAAGTGCCGACTGCGGCCAGCACGCCCTGCTGGGTGACGGCCCAGATCATACCGCAGCCGGCCATGAAGACGCCGAACAGCGCCTCGCGCCAGCGCCAGATCTTCTGTTTCACCTCGGGGCGGACAAAGCTCATGTTTTCGAACCCAATGCTACCAGCAGGACGACGGCTTGCGCCGCCGGTACGGGATTCATCGCTACGCAGCGAAATGGGCCGATATATGGCGGGAAAAGGCCCCTTTGTTGCCATAATCCGCCATTTCGGAAACAGAATTCCGCCTCTCCGGGGTTTGTCGCCGCCTGTCTGGCAATCGGCCCGGTCACGGCCAGTCTCCCAAGGTGGACTGCCACAGCGCCAGGGCGGCGACGGCGGCGGTGTCGGCACGCAGAACCCGGGGCCCCAGGCTGATCTTGTGGGTAAAAGGCAGTGCGGTGAGGCGGGCGCGTTCGGCGTCGCTGAAGCCGCCCTCGGGGCCGATCAGGATGGCCCAGGGTCCGGGTGGGGCGCCGTCGAGCGTCTCGCGCGCGCCGGCCAGCGCCTCGTCGCAGAACAGCAGCCGGCGGCCGGTCGGCCAGGCGTCGAGCAAGGCGTCGAGCCGCTGCAGCTCGGCCACCTCTGGCACAAAGGTGCCGCCGCATTGCTCGGCGGCCTCAATGGCGTGGGCCTGCAGCCGGTCGCGACGGATCCGCTCGGCATTGGTGTGGGCGGTCGCCACCGGCAGGATCCGGGCGGCGCCGAGCTCGGCGGCCTTTTCGACAATGAAATCGGTGCGCGCCTTCTTGATCGGCGCGAACAGGAGCCAGAGGTCCGGCGGCGGCTGCAGCGGGCGCGTGCGCTCGTCGGCCTTCAGCAGCCCGTCGCGCTTGCCGGCCCGCACGACCTCGGCGGAAAACTCGCCGTCGCGGCCGTTGAAGATCGCCAGCCGGTCGCCGGTGCCGAGCCGCATCACGCCGAAAAGGTAATGCGCTTGGTCGCGCGACAGCGGGACGGATTGCCCCGGCCCGAGCGGGTGATCTACATAGAGCCTGACTTTCGACGCCGCCATCCCGAGGACGATACGCCGCCCATGCGCCAAGCGCCAGAGACCGAAGGGACCGACCGCGAGGGCCGGGACGCCCAGGGCCCCAAGTCTGACGGCCCCGAGACCCAGGGCCAAGTCCACGACGCCGTGCGCGGCAACTGGGTCGACCGGCTGGCGCCGGCCTGGGCCCGGCCCTACCTGCGGCTGAGCCGGGCCGACCGGCCGATCGGCACCTGGCTGTTGCTGTTGCCCTGCTGGTGGGGGCTGCTCTTGGCCGCCCTGGCCGAGGGGCGGTTCGGTGCCGAAGAAGCCTGGATCGGGCTCGGCTGCGCGCTCGGCGCCTGGCTGATGCGCGGGGCGGGCTGCACCTGGAACGACATCACCGACCGCGACTTCGACGGGCGCGTGGCGCGCACCGCCTCGCGGCCGATCCCGTCGGGCCAGGTGTCGTTGCGTAGCGCCGCGACCTGGATGGGCCTGCAGGCGTTGGTGGCCTTCGGCATCCTTCTGACCTTCAACGGCACTGCGATCCTGATGGGCATCGCCTCGCTGGCGCTGGTGTGCCTTTACCCTTTCGCCAAGCGCTTCACCTGGTGGCCGCAGGTGTTTCTGGGGCTGGCGTTCAACTGGGGCGCGCTACTGGCCTGGGCGGCGGTGACCGGATCGCTGAGCCTCGCCCCGGTGCTGCTATATTGCGCCGGCATCGCCTGGACGCTATTCTACGACACGATCTATGCGCATCAGGACAAGGAGGACGACGCGCTGATCGGGGTGAAGTCCACCGCGCGGCTCTTTGCCGAAAACACCCCGCATTACTTGCGCCTCTTCATGGCGGTGTCGGTGCTGCTGCTGGCGGCGGCGGTGATCGCTGCGCTGGTTCCGCAAGCCAACCTTCTGGTTCTGACCCTGGCGCTCGGCGGGCCTTGGGCGTTCGGCTGGCACATGGTCTGGCAGATGCGACGGCTCGACATCGACGACCCCGACACCTGCATGCGGCTCTTTCGGTCGAACCGCGATGCCGGGCTGATCCCGGTGCTGTTTCTCGCCGTTGCGCTGTTGGCGTGATTGCAGCCGGGCGCCGGAGCGCCTAAACACGCCCGAAACGCCGCCCTGCCAGGACGATCCCGCCCTAGTTCATGCGCCTATCCGCCTATCTTCCCGCAGCCCTGGCCTTCGTCGCCGCCGCTTTGGCGTCGATCGCAGCGGCGCTGTTGACGGTGGCCACGATCGAGCAGACGTCGCTGACGGGCGTGCGGCGGGCGTTGCAGACCGACGGGCACGACTGGGCCGCGGTGTCGGTCAACGGCCTGCAGGTCGAGCTGCGCGGCACCGCGCCGGACGAGGCCACCCGCTTCCGGGCGCTGAGCCTCGCCGGCCAGGTCGTCGACGCCACGCGGGTGATCGACGCGATGATGGTCGACCCGGGCGAGGCGGTGGCGCCGCCGCGGTTTTCGATCGAGATCCTGCGCAACGATGCCGGCATCTCGCTGATCGGGCTGGTGCCGGGGGCGATGGACCGCGCCGCCGTAGTCTCGTCCATCGCCGAGCTTTCGGGCGGGGCCGAGGTCACCGACCTGCTCGAGGCTGCCGAGCACCCGGTGCCGGCGGGCTGGGCAGAAGCCTTGGGCTATGCGATGGACGCCCTGGGGCAATTGCCGCGGTCGAAGATATCGGTGGCCGCCGACCGGGTCGAGATCACCGCGATCACCGACAGTGGCGACCAGAAGCGCGAGCTGGAACGCTCGCTGACTGCGGCGGCGCCGTCGGGCGTGGCGCTGACGCTAGAGATCTCGGCGCCGCGGCCGGTGATCACGCCGTTCACGCTGCGGTTCCTGATCGATGCCGGCGGCGGGCGGTTCGACGCCTGTTCGGCCCATACCGAGGCCGGCCGCGCGCGGATCCTGACGGCGGCGACGGCGGCCGGGCTGCGCGGCACGGCGGACTGCACGCTGGGCCTGGGCGTGCCGAGCCCGCGCTGGCCCGACGCGGTGACCGCGGGCATCGCGGCTTTGGCCGATCTGGGCGGCGGGTCGCTGACCTTCTCGGATGCGGACGTGTCGCTGGTGGCGCTCGACACAACCGACCAAGCGGTGTTCGACCGGGTGGTGGGCGAGCTCGAGGCCGCGTTGCCGGACGTGTTTTCGCTGCATTCGGTGCTGCCCGAGCCGGTGCAGGTCGTGGGCACCGGCGAAGACAGCGCCGGGCCGCCGGAATTCGTCGCCACGCTCAGCCCAGAGGGGTTGTTGCAGCTGCGCGGGCGGATCACGGACGGCCGCCTGCGCAGCGCGGTCGAGGGCTTTGCCCGCGCCCGGTTCGGGACCGCGGAGGTGCGCGGCGCGATGCGACTCGATGAGGGCCTGCCCCAGGGCTGGGCGACGCGGGTCTTCGCCGCGGTCGAGGCGCTGTCGCTCTTGGGCAACGGCAGCGTGGTGGTGCAGCCCGATTTCCTCGAAATCCGCGGCGCGACCGGCAATTCGGACGCCCGGGCAGAGATTTCGCGGATCCTGTCGGCGCAGCTCGGCGGGGCCGAGAATTTCGCCATTGACGTGGCCTATAAAGAAGCGCTCGACCCGGTGGCCGGTCTGCCGACGCCGGAGGAATGCGTCGCGGCGATCGGCGCGATCCTGACCGCGCGCAAGATCAGCTTTGCGCCGGGATCGGCCGAGATCGCCCCCGAGGCGCGCGGAACCGTCGACCGGATCGCCGAGGTGATGCAGGATTGCACTGCGGTGCCGATGGAGATCGCCGGACATACCGACAGCCAGGGGCGCGAATCGATGAACCTCAACCTGTCGCAGGAGCGTGCGCAGGCGGTGCTGGTGGCGCTGCAGGCGCGGCGCGTGCTGACCGGCAACCTGACCGCCCAGGGTTATGGTGAGGCGGTGCCGATCGCCGATAACGGCACCGAAGAGGGGCGTGAAGCGAACCGGCGGATCGAGTTCACCCTGCGCCTGCGCGGCGAGGCGGCGGCGCCGGACGAGGGTGAGGATGCCGAGACGGAGGCGCCCGCCGAGGGGGCCGAGGCCGATGCAGAGACCGAAACGGAAGGGGCCGATGAGTAGAACCGAGTTCATAGCCGTCACCGCGATCATCCTGTTCGTGGCCTTCATCCTCGGCTGGTTCGCGCACTGGCTGGTGCACCGCTTCGCCCGGGTGTCGCAATCCGAGATGGGCGAACTCGACAAGATGGCCCAGGCGCTGCACGAGGCCGAGGAACAGCGCGATCAGACGGTCGCCTATTTCCAGCAGCGCGAGGCCGAGATGACCAACCAACAAGCCCAGACCGAGGCCGAGCTGCGCGCCGCCATGGACGGTCTGCGCGACGCCCGCCAGGAGGCCGAGGAGCTGCGGGCCTATATCGAGCGGGTGAGCCAGGGGACTTGATCCGGCGGTGGGCGCGCGGCGCACGCCGGTCCGGCCCATCCTCGCCCGCGACGAAGGGGTGAGCGGCGTCCCGGAAACGGTCCGGTGGACCGTTCAGCCGCGAACGGGCGGAGCCCCGGAGCAATGGCTGGCGATCACCCAAATTCACCTGTGTGGTGTGCGTTTGCGGTGTCAGGACATGCTGCTGAGAGTATCGAGTATGTTGTCCTGACGGTGGGCGTGGGATGGAAACGCAAGCGGGATTGAGGCTGTCGGGACCTCCGGGCCGAGATGGGCGTAGTGCAGACGTCGGTCACCCACCTGGCGCGGAGTCAAGGCGCGTAGCGCCGCCGCGCCATCGCCGACCCGCCCCCGAGGGGCGGCGATTGGTCGACACCATCGCATCGCGCGCGGTCCTACGGAATTTACAGCCATAAAGCGCACCTGAACATACGTTGGATCGCCGCCCCGCGGGTCGTCGATGGCGCGGCTCCCATTTGCTGGGAGTTGGTCAGTTCAGCCAAGCGCGGCCGAGAGTGGTTCGTTGGATCGTTGTTCCGATCAGTGTCCAGGCGGCCGAACCAGCGGCCGCGCTACCAGCGGCTCAGCGCGTCTTCGTCCGCGTCCTTGGCGGCGACCCATGCGGCACCGTCCGCGGTCACCTCGCGCTTCCAGAACGGGGCGCGGGATTTGAGGTAGTCCATCAGGAACTCGGCTGCGGCGAAGGCGTCGGCGCGGTGGCCGGCGGCGGTGGCGACCATCATGATCCGCTCGCCCGGCGCCAGTCGGCCGTAGCGGTGGATCACCAGGCTGGCCTTCAGGTCCCAGCGGCGCACCGCCTCGGCCTCGATCGCGGCGATCGCCTTTTCGGTCATGCCCGGATAGTGCTCGATCTCCATGTGCCGCAGCCCGCCGTCGTCGCGCACCAGCCCGGTGAAGCTGACCTGGGCGCCCACATCTGTCCGGTCGCCCGCGAACCGCGCCAACTCGGTGCCCGGATCGAATGGCGCCGCCTGCACCCGGACCGCCATGTCAGCCCCCGGTCATCGGCGGGAAGAACGCCACCTCGCGCACGCCGGCCAGCGGTGCGTCGAATTCGGCGAGCTCTTGATCGAGCGCCACGCGTAGCGCCGAGATGTCGGCGAAGGCGGCGGCATAGCGGGCCTCGCGCGCAACCAGCTCTTCGACCAGATCGGCCACCGTCGCGGCCTCGGTCTCAACCCGCTCTTTCGGCAGGCCGATGCGCTCGCGCACCCAGGCGAAGTATAACACGTCGATCATTCCGCCTCCTGCCGGTAGAGATAGGGCCGCGATTTGAGGTAGTAGTCGAGCCCGGTCCACAAGGTCAGGATCGCCGCGACCCACAACAGTACGGTGCCGCCCCACCACGACCACTGCGCCGCGAAGGCGTTCCAGCGCAAGCCCACCGTGTCGGGCAACTCGCCAGCCATGATCTGCATTACGATCATTTCGTCCATGCCGACGGTGCGCTCGATCAGTTCATGTTCGAAAATGCCGGTGGCGAAGAGCACCGTCAGCGCGACCATCTGCGCGAAGGTCTTGTATTTGGCCAGATTGGTGACTTTCAGGTGCCCCATCCTGGCGCCGAGGTACTCGCGCATGCCGGAGACGAAGATCTCGCGGAAGATGATCATGGTGGCGGGCAGCAGGATCCAGGGGTTCATGCCGGAGAACCCGGTGATGACCAAAAGCGCGATCACCACCATGGCCTTGTCGGCGATCGGGTCCATCATCGCCCCGAAGGCGCTTTCCTGCTTCCAGGCGCGGGCGAGGTAGCCGTCGATATAGTCGGTGGCCGAGGCGGTCACGAACAGCAGCATCGCGAACCAGTCCGCCCAGGGCCGGGCGAAGTAGAGGAACATCACTGCCACGCCGGGCGCCGCGATCAGCCGCAGAAGCGTCAGGATGTTGGGGATGGTCCACTGCATGGCAGTCATGTAGCTTCATGAAAACGAAGATGCCAGGATCACCGGGCGATCGCGCCCGAAAAGTGCTTTGAGACAGTGATTGGCAGGTGAAGATGAAAACCCCCTCGCGAACCGAAGCAATGTTTGGTGCCGGCGGTGCGATTCTCGCGGCGATCATTGGCGGTCTCATCGCCCTGATCCCGTTCTTCTTCGGGCCCGACGATCCGGATCTGGACATCCAGCAATTGGTTCGCGAAGGGCTCGCCAAGGCGGATCAGCAAAACTCGATCCCTGAAAAACTCAGGCAGATCGAGGGGGTCATTACGCTCCTGGAACTGGAGACGCCGGTGGCCCTGCTGCGGACCGTGACGGAGCGGCGAGATCGGCTGCTACGGCAGCAGGAAGACGAGAAACTAGCCCTGGCGGCCATCGCCAAGGCCGAAGCGGAGGCAGCAGCGGCGGAAGCGGCGCGCTTGGCAGCGCGCGCGGCGGCGCAGGCCGAGGAGGAAGCGCGGCAGGCCGAGCTGAAGCGTCAGGCAGAGGCCGAAGCCGCGCGCCTTGCCGAGGAGAGGAAACGTGCCGAGGAAGCCGCACGGGAAGCCGAGAGACTGGCCGAGGCCGCGGCCGCCGAAGAGCGCAGGAAAAGCCTGTTGCTGATCGAACGCGGACTTTCGGATGACCGCGTGTGTTTTGACGCCGCGTGCGCCAGCTTCATCCTACGATGATCGTGACGGCCGTCAGCCGCGGTCGTGGAAGAAGGCGTAGATGGTTTCGGCCAGGCTGTCGGAGATGCCGTCGACGGCCTTGAGATCGGCGAGGTTGGCGCGGCTGACGGCCTTGGCGCTGCCGAAATGGGTCAGAAGCGCACGCTTGCGCGTGGCGCCGACACCGGGGACGTCGTCGAGCGGCGTGGCGCCGACGGCCTTGGCGCGCTTTTGCCGATGCGCGCCGATGGCGAAGCGGTGCGCTTCGTCGCGCAGGCGTTGGATGAAATACAAGATCGGGTCGTTGTGCCTAAGCGCCATCGGCCGGGCGCCGGTGCGGTGGAACTCTTCCTTGCCGGCATCGCGGTCGACGCCCTTGGCGACGCCGACCATCGCGATGTCTTCGACGCCGAGCTCGGCCATGATCTCGTGCACAGCGCTCACCTGGCCCGCGCCGCCGTCGATCAGCAGAAGATCGGGCCAGGCGCCGTTCTCGCGGTCTGGGTCCTCTTTCAGCAGCCGCTTGAAGCGCCGGGTCAGAACCTCCTTCATCATGCCGAAGTCGTCGCCGGGGGTCAGGTCTTCGCCCTTGATGTTGAACTTGCGGTACTGCGCCTTCATCAGCCCCTCGGGGCCGGCGACGATCATCGCGCCGACCGCATGCGCGCCCTGGATGTGCGAGTTGTCGTAGACCTCGATGCGTTGCGGCGGGCCGTCGAGCCCGAAGGCCTCGGCCACGCCTTTGAGCAGCTTCGCCTGGGTCGCGGTCTCTGACATCTTGCGCGCCAGGCTCTCGCGGGCGTTGCGCAGGGCGCCGGCCACCAGTTCGGCCTTTTCGCCGCGCTGCGGCACCAGGATCTCGATTTTGCGGCCGGCCTTGTCGCTCAGCGCCTCGGCCATCAGGTCGGGGTCTTCGATGCCGTGGCTCAGGATCAGCTGCCGCGGCGGCTCTTTGCTGTCGTAGAACTGGCCGACGAAGGCCTGCAGCACCTCGGCCGGGCTTTCGGTGCCGCCGAGCCGGGGGTAATAATCGCGGTTGCCCCAGTTCTGGTGCGCGCGGATGAAGAACACCTGCACACAGGCCTGGCCGGCATCGAGATGCAGCGCGACGATGTCGGCTTCGGCCACGCCCTTGGGGTTGATGCCCTGGGCCGACTGCACCTGAGTCAGGGCGCGGATCCGGTCGCGCAGCGCCGCGGCGCGTTCGAATTCCAGCGCCTGGCTGGCCGCTTCCATCTGGCGGGCCAGCTGCGCCTGCACCTTGGTGGTTTTACCCTGCAGGAAGCGTTCGGCATCGCCCACCAGCGCGGCATAGTCGGCCTCGGCGATATAACCCACGCAGGGCGCGCTGCAGCGCTTGATCTGATACAGCAGGCAGGGCCGGGTACGGCTGTCGAAGGTGGCGTCCGAGCAATTGCGCAACAGAAACACCTTCTGCAGCTGGTTGAGCGTCCGGTTCACCGCGCCGGCGCTGGCGAAGGGGCCGTAATAGGCGCCCTTCTCGCGCTTGGCGCCGCGGTGCTTCTTGATCTGCGGAAAACCGTGTTCGCGGCTGACCAGAATGTTGGGGAACGACTTGTCGTCTCTGAGCAGCACGTTGTAGCGCGGCTTGAGCTGCTTGATCAGGTTCTGTTCCAGCAGCAGCGCCTCGGTTTCGGTGCGCGTGGTCAAAAACATCATCGCCGCGGTGTCGTGGATCATCCGGGCGATGCGCGGCGAATGGCCGGCGGGCCGGGCGTAGCTCGAGACCCGCGCCTTGAGGTTGCGCGCCTTGCCGACATAGAGCACGGCGTTCTTGGCATCGAGCATCCGGTAGACGCCCGGGCCGGTGCCGAGGGTCTTGAGATAGCCGGCGATGCAAGCATGGCCCGTCGGGCGCTTGTCGGCGTCTGGAGGCGCGGTGTCGGTCATGTCGCGGTTTTCGTGATTCCCGAGCCTGCCTGCAAAGAATTGTGCCCTAGCGCAAGGAAAAACAAATCCACGATTCCTGTGGAAAAGTCTGGTGGTAATGTTCGCTCACGGCAGATTTCTCGTTGTATTCGGCCCGCTTCGATGTATTGCCTAATTTTTAGGCACTATCTCAAGCTATTGAAAACAAACACGATTTTTCGTCATTCTGCGTAAACGCCTGATTTTCTTAATAGAATCTTAACAGGAATGTGAAGGCCCTGTGACCGGTGCAAAAGTCAAGTGTATATACAGATTTACAGCCCCCTGTTAGCGCTATTCAACACCCAGCACATCCGGCGTCTCCCAGGCCAGATGCTGGCCTCCATCGATGCACAGAAGCTGGCCTGTGACCGCCGGTGCGTGCAGGAAATAGAGCAGCGCGGCGGTGATGTCCGACGGGTGCGCGCCGCGCTTCAGAACGGTCGCCGCGCGCTGGTCGGCGAAGTGCTGGGCGCTTTGCCGCGCGCCCTGCATCGTCGGACCGGGGCCGATTGCGTTGACCCGAACCCGCGGCGCCAGGCCCTGGGCGGCGGTCCGGGTGAATGCCCACAGCCCCATCTTGGCAATCGTGTAGGTGGTGAATTCGGGCGACAGCTTGCGCACCCGCTGGTCGATCATGTTGACCACCAGCGCCTCGGCCAACGGCTCGCCGTTTTCGTCCACCGAGGCCTCGGGCGCCTGCGCCGCCAGCGCCTGGGTCAGGAAGAACGGCGCCCGCAGATTGGACCCGATATGCCGATCCCAGCTGTCGCGTGTGGCCGTGGCGATGTCGTCATGCTCGAAGATCGAGGCGTTGTTGACCAGCACCGTGACCGGCCCGCCGAGCGCCTCAGCCGCGCGTGGCAGCAGCGCCTCGGTGGCGTCCTGGTCCAGAAGATCGGCCCGCAGCGCCACCGCGCGTTGCCCCAGGGCCTCGATCTCGGCCACCGTGGCGGCGGCGGCCTCTGCCGAGCCGGCGTAATGCACCGCGACATCGAACCCCTCGCCCGCGAGTGCCAGCGCCATGGCGCGGCCCAGACGCTTGGCGCCGCCGGTCACCAATGCGTGCTTGATCTGCATCTCGGCTCTCCGCCTCAGGTTAGGACGACGATCACATAGACCGCGTAGAGCGCGGTCAAGACCGCCCCGAACGTCCGTTTCATGTCGATATGGTAGAGCACGAAGGGCAACAGGATCAGCGAGGCGCCCAGCATCACCCAGAAATCGAAGCGCAGGAATGCCGGATCGACCTCAATCTCGCCGAACAGCGACGCGACTCCGATGATGGCCAGCAGGTTGAACATGTTCGATCCGATGACGTTGCCGAGCGCCACGTCGGCCTGACGCCGGAACGCCGCCATCATCGTCGTGGCCAGTTCCGGCAAGGATGTGCCCACCGCAATCAAGGTCAGGCCGATCGCCGTCTCGCTGACGCCCCAGACCCGGGCGATGTTCACCCCGCTGTCGACCAGCAGATCGGCCCCCAGCGGCAGGCCAATCAGTCCCAGCACCATGAACATGCCGATCCGCCACCAGGGCAGTGACGGGTCCGCGCCTTCCAGGTCATCGAGCTCGTCCTCGACCGCGCTTCCCGCCTTGCGATGCTTGTGCGCCTCGTAGGCCTGGTCGGCGAAGATCGCCGCCAGCGCGGCCAGCAGCAGAACCCCGTGCACCCAGGTGATCGGCCCCCAAAACGCCAGCGCGATGAACCACATCGACCCGGCCAGCATGAAGACGAAGGAGCGCCGTGTATCGTGGTCGCCGGTCTCGAGCCCCTTCAGCAGCGCCGGCAGGCCCAGGACCAAGAGCACGTTGGCAGTGTTCGAGCCTACCACGTTGCCGAGCGCAATGCCCGGGGCGCCCTCCAGCACCGCGCCGATCGAGATCACCAGTTCCGGCGCCGAGGTGCCAAAGGCGACGATGGTCATCGATACGATCAGGGCCGGGATGCCCAGGCGCAGCGACAGATTTACCGCGCCGCGCACCAGTGCGTCGCCGGCCAGAAGCAGAATGACCAACCCCAAGCCGGCGAACAGATAGTCCTGCAGCAAGCCTCAGGCCTTCCCGCAGGCGCAGGGGCCCTTGCCGATGCGGTAGCGGCCGCAGCGCGGGCATTTGCGCCCGCCCAGGCGGTCGCGCCCGGGCAGCCTGAGCCGCCCGAACATTGCTAGAACGGCCATGCCGATCAGGAACAGGAAGACGATCTTGACGATCATGTCAGAGGCCGTAGCGGGCGAAGAGCCCGCGTTCCTCGACCAGCCCCAGCGTCTCGTCGAGCGCCCGCGCGCCGAGCCGCTGCATCAGGCTGCGGCGCTGGCCGTAGGGAATGAATCGCACCTTGTCGCCGAAGACCTCTTTCATCTTCGGCACCACATGGCCGACGCCGTCGGCGAGCCCGACCTCGACCGCCTTCTGCCCGACCCAGACCTCGCCGGTGAAGAGCTCGGTGTCGGGGGCTAGCCGGTCGCCGCGGCGCGCCTTGACGTGGGCGATGAAGGTGTCGTGGATCTGGCCCTGCCAGACTTTCAGTTTCTCCACATCCTCGGGCTTTTCGGGGCGGAACGGGTCGAGCATGGATTTTGACTTGCCCGCGGTGTGCACCCGGCGTTCGACGCCGTAGCGGCCGATCAGGTCGTGGAAGCCGAAGCTTGCGTAGATCACCCCGATCGAGCCGACGATGGAACTGGCATCGACCCAGATCTCGTCGCCTGCGGTGGCCAGCCAATAGCCACCTGAGGCCGCCACGTCCTCGACGAAGGCGTAGACCTTGATACCCTTTTCCTCGGCCAACCGCCGGATCCGCGCCGCGATCAGCGAGCTTTGCGCCGGCGAGCCGCCGGGCGAGTTGACGATCAGCGCCACCGCGTCGGGCTTGCCGCGGCGGAATGCGCGCTCGATCTGCGGCGCCATGCCGGCGTCGTTTAGCGCCCCGAACCGGTTGCCCGAGGCGATCGCGCCGCTGAGCCGCAGCACCGCGACCGTGGGCTGCGATTTGACGAAGGGAATCCAGCGTTTCATGCCGGGCGATGTAGAGGCTCCCATGCCCGGGAACAAGGCGCGCCCCCGATCATTTGCGACTCCTATGGCGCCACCGCACAGGACGGACACCCCCGCAGCTCCGTCTTCTCGTTGGAAATACTCGGGGGGGTCACCATTGGTTGCGCCATTGGTGCGAGCCACCAATGGCGACGGGGCAGCGCCCCCCAGCTGGTCGGATCGGCGTAAGCCGATCCGAAACCCGCCTCAACTCTTGATCCGCCAGCCCGACCGGAAGATCCACCAGATCACGCCGAGACACAGCAGGGTGAAGCCGAAGATCGCCAAGAGGCTCCAGCCCAGGGCCACGTCCGCGAGTCCGTAGAACGACCAGCGGAAGCCCGAGATCAGGTAGACCACCGGGTTGAACAGCGTGATCGTCTGCCAAAGCGGCGGCAGCATCGAGATCGAGTAGAACGCGCCGCCGAGGAACACCAGCGGCGTGATGATCAGCAACGGGATCAGCTGCAGCTGTTCGAAATTCTTCGCCCAGATACCGATGATGAAGCCGAAGAGGCTGAAGGACAGACAGGTCAGCGTCAAAAACGCCAGCATCGCCAGCGGGTATTCGATACGCATCGGCACGAATAGGTAGGCGGTGCCCAGGATGATGATCCCGATCATCAGCGATTTCGTAGCCGCCGCGCCGACATAGCCGATGACGATTTCCAGAAACGACACCGGGGCCGACAACAGTTCGTAGATCGTACCGATGAATTTCGGGAAGTAGATGCCGAAGGAGGCGTTGGCGATCGACTGAGTGATCACCGACAGCATGATCAGCCCCGGCACGATGAAGGCGCCGTAGCTGACGCCCTCGACCTCGCTGATGCGGCTGCCGATCGCGGCGCCGAACACGACGAAATAAAGCGAGGTCGAGATCACAGGCGAGACGATCGACTGCCAGATCGTTCGCCAGGTCCGCGCCATCTCGAACCGGTAGATCGCCACAATCGCCCACCAGTTCATGCCGCCGGCTCCCGCACCAGGTCGACGAAGATGTCCTCGAGGCTCGACTGCCTCGTCTGTACGTCGCGCAGGACCAGCCCAGCGGCCGAAATGTCGGACAAAAGCGCGGTGATGCCCGGCCGGCGTCCGGCCTGGGTGACGTAGGAATAGACCAGTCGGCAGGGGTCGTCGCCGAGCGCGAGGTTGTATTTGCCCAGTGCCTCGGGAATCGCGTCGACCGGGGCCTGCAGCTCGATCACCATCTCCTTCTGGCCCATCCGCCGCATCAGCGCCTGGGTTTCTTCGACCAGCAGGATCTCTCCACGGTTGATCACGCCGACGCGGTCGGCGATCGCCTCGGCCTCTTCGATGTAATGCGTGGTCAGGATGATGGTGACGCCCTGGGCCTTCAGTTCGCGCACGATCTCCCACATGTCCTTGCGCAGTTCCACGTCGACGCCTGCAGTCGGCTCGTCGAGAAACAGCACGCGCGGCGCGTGGCTCAGTGCCTTGGCGATCAGTACCCGGCGCTTCATGCCGCCCGAGAGCTCCAGCACCTGCGCGCCGCGCTTGTCCCAGAGCGACAGCTTCTGCAGCACATCCTGGAGATAGGCATCGTCGCTGGGCAGCCCGAACAGCCCGCGCGACAGCCGCACGGTGTTCCATACCCGCTCAAACGGCTCCAGCGCGATCTCCTGCGGCACCAGCCCGATCATCCGCCGCGCCGCGCGGTAGTCGTGCACCACGTCGTGCCCGCCGACAGTCACCCGGCCGGCGCTGAGATTGGTGATGCCGCAGATGATCGAGATCAGCGTGGTCTTGCCCGCCCCGTTGGGACCGAGCAACGCCAGGATCTCGCCCTCTTCGATTTGAAGCGACACGTCGTTCAGCGCCACCAGCCCCGAATCGTAGGTCTTGGCGACACTCTCGACGCTGATCATCGTGCCCATCGCGCGTCCTCCGCCGCCGACACTAACGGCTGGCGGGCAGGTGGCAATCGGAAAGCGGAGGGTCGGCGGCGCGTTCCGATCCGATCAGATCGCGCGGAGCACCGCGACTTCGTGGCGCTTCAGTGTCGCACGGGCCGACCAGCCACAGCCGTCGCGCTCGACGTCACGTTCTGGAAAAAGCTTCAACAGCTCGTCCCGCCCGGTGTCATCGGCGTCGCCGGAATGCGCCGCACCGGGATGGCAGCTTTCTGTCTCTGCGCCGTTGACGTAGACGATTTCGTGGCGGTCGAAGATCAGGTCGCAGTAGGCGATTTCTTCGGCGGCGCGGTCGACGGTGACGTTGTGGTCATTCAGCAAAGCGGCGGCCGGGACCAGCATCTCGTCCTCGCCGAACAAGAGCGCGCAGCGCCAGTCGTCCAGCAGCACACCATGCTGCGGCGAGACGACCAGATCGTGGGCAGGTGTCGCCGGGCCAAGCGCCCCCGCCCGGATCCGGATCGGGCGCAGTGCGGGGTCGGCCGCGAAATCCGCACGTTGCAGCCGCCGACGTCCGATCCAGCGCACCGGCTGAAACCCGTGGTCTTTGGTGCGCACCAGATCGCCGGTCTGCAGTTCTTGCATCGGGATGCGGCCGCCGGGCACCTCGATCAGCGGGCCACGATGGGCCGGAGGCGGGGCGGGTCTGGACGGACAAGCGTAGGCCATTGGATGCCTTTTGCGGAGCGTTTCGGTCGCCGCAAATGATGCCCGCCGATCGTGGTGCGTGCCGGTCGGAATTGCGGCGATTTCGCGAAATCCGCAGCCTCGAATTCCTGGGTCGCCGTCTACATTCCCAGCCACCGATTCGGCGCCGACAGGTGGTCGCGATGCTGCGCCGCGATCGCCCACGCAAGTTTGAATTTGCGCCGCGACATGGTCGCCCCGAGTGCGGTGCGGGCGATCTCGCGCGTGACGAGCTCGCCGCCATCGACCATTTTCAGGATCGTTCGCGCGCCGTTGACGATCTCCTCGTCCTTGCTGGGGTTTCCGCTGACCTCTTCGGCAAGAAAGGTCATTGAGGATTGGAAGTTGTTGACAGGGATCACCACCGGCAGGTTCAGAAACGGTCCGTAGCGTGCTTTCAGCTCCGCCTCGGACGGCGCCTTGTCTTCGGCATCCGAGATGGGCGACGAGCCCACGCTGCCAGCTTGAAGGCTGAGATGTTCGTTGAACAACTCGCGCGGATCGGCCCAGGCGACGAGGTCCTTTGACGCCGCGATCACAGTGCCGTCCGCCGCTGTAACACCCACCTTGGTGGACGCGTCGCAGATATCCCAGACCGAGATCGCCAGAATCAGCTTCAGACTGCCTTGGCCCTCGCCGATCCCGCCGGCGGCTTTCAGCGCTTGGAGCCGTCGGAACACTTCCGCCGTCGCCTCGCTGAGCGGCACCCAGCCTTCCTCGAAAAACATGACTTTGCCTCGTCTTGCCCGCCTCGTCTTTTAGGCTGCGAAGGACAAGGTAATCCACCCCGCATCGCAGCATTGGACGTCTCGTCGAGCAACCGTGCTCGGTCGCGCCGGTCAACCGTGCTAAGGCGGCGGGCATGACCGAGGGCCATTTCATTTGGACCGACCTGTCGACGTTCGACATGGCCACCGCCCGCGCCGACTATGGTGCGCTCTTCGGCTGGACGTTCCGCGGCGACGAGGCCTACGATTTTGCCGGGATCGGGGAGGTTCCGAGCGCGGCGATCTTTCCGATGCCGGCAAAGCTGACCGAGATCGGCATGCCCTCGTTCTGGATGTCCTATGTCCAGGTCAAGGATCTCGATGCGGTTGTCGACCGTGCCCGGAGCCATGATGGCGCCATTGTCGAAATCGAGCCGCAGGCCTTTGACGACGACGCCCGGATCGCATTGGTCCGCGATCCGTCGGGTGCGGGTTTCACGCTTTATGAGGGGCCGGGCATTGCGGCGGCCGCTGGCGGCGCCGGCACGGTCGTGGCGCGCTATCACCACCTGCCAGATGTCGGTCTGATCGAAGCGTTCTACCGCGATCTCTTTGGCTGGACGTTCCACAAAGCGCACGAGAAACCCTGGCGCGTCTTCGACATCCGTCACCCGGACGGTACTCTTGTCGCCCAGGCCGAGGAGGTGCCCGAGGCCGTCCGCGGCAAATTCCGCTACTGGATGCCGTGTTTCGCCGTTTCATCGGTTGCCTCGGCGTCGGACACCCTGGCCGAGCACGGTGGGACATTGGCGTCCGATCTGCAGGACGGGCGGGTCGTGGTCGCGGACCGGCAAGGAGCGCATTTCATGATTCGGGCCATGGACCGTGAAACGGCGGGCGAGCCATCAAGTCGTGCCGCCGCGCCGTTTGCCTGGAAAGCGCTGATCGGTTTGGTCTGTATCTGGCTGGCGGTCGTGCTTGAACTGCAGGCGTTCTGGGGGGTGCTGTTTCTGATCTGGACCTGGCCCGCGATCAGATCGGGTCGGGCGGACTTCATTGAGCCCGTGACCCGGGCGACGCAGCCGCTTGTCTATTGGGGGCTCGTTCTCACTTGGGTCGTGCTTTCGGTATGGCTGATTGCGGCGCCGCTGATGGGCGGTCGGTAGGTGTGGGATCATCTCAAGGGAAATTGGATTGATCGGAAATTGACCGGGATTGGTCATTGGCGGTGTGGCGCAGGTGGCCCGTCGACGGGGCCTTGTGCTGCGCGCTTCGAAGGTGTTTGAACGTCCGAAGGGGCTTTGAGGGCCAGACCAGCCCAGGCGAGAACCGACATATCGACCGGCTCGACGGCCGCGCGGCGATGCCCGCCCGCCGGAATTTGCGCAGTATCAAATCTATTCCCGCGCGACTCAGCTAAAACCGTGCAATGGCCAGGGACACTCAATCTCCTCAGACCGTGTTTCGCACCGAAGGCGTCACCAAGGTCTACGACACCGGCGAGGTGAAGGTCTTCGCGCTGGCTGGCGTGGACCTGGAGCTCTATTCGGGCGAGTTGACGGTGTTGCTTGGCCCCTCGGGCAGCGGCAAGTCGACTCTGCTGAACATCCTCGGCGGGCTGGATCATGCAACCGAAGGCCGGGTCTGGTTCAAGGATATCGAGTTGACCGAGATGGGCGACCGGCAACTCACCCGGTTCCGCCGGGACTATGTCGGGTTCATCTTTCAGTTCTACAATCTCGTCGCCTCGTTGTCGGCCCGCGAGAACGTGGCGCTGGTCACCGATATCGCCCCGGACCCGATGACACCGGAAGAGGCGCTGGACATCGTCGGGTTGGGGCATCGGATGGACCATTTCCCCGCCGAACTGTCGGGCGGCGAACAGCAGCGTGTCGCCATCGCGCGGGCCATCGCCAAACGGCCCGAGGTGCTTTTGTGCGACGAGCCCACCGGGGCACTCGATTCGAAGACCGGCGTGCAGGTGCTGGAGGCGCTCGACCGCATCAACCGTGAATTCGGCACCACCACGGCGGTCATCACCCACGCCGCCGAGATCCGCAAGATGGCGCACCGGGTGATCCGCTTCCAGGACGGTCATATCGTCAAGGTCGAGGTCAACGACACCCGCCTCGCCCCGCACGAGATCGAATGGTAACCCGATGCGCGCGCTGGAAAAAAAGCTGTTCCGCGACTTCTTGAAGCTCTGGGCCCAGGGGCTGGCCATTGCGCTGGTCCTGGCCTGCGGCGTGTCGATCTTCTTGATGTCCTTCGGCATGTTCCTGGCGTTGACCGAGACGCGCGACACCTACTATGAGCGCAACCGCTTCGGAGACGTATTCGCGGCGCTACGCCGCGCGCCGAAGTCGCTGATCCCAGAGATCGCTGCGATCGAGGGCGTCTACACCGTCGAACCGCGGGTCACCGGCTTGGCGATCCTCGACTTGCCAGGCAAGGTCGAATCGGCCGTGGGCCAGCTGATTTCGCTGCCAGTTTCGGGCCCGCCCGCGCTGAACGTGCCGCTGATGCGCTCGGGCCGCCTACCCGACCCGCAGGCCACCGGCGAGGTCTTGGTCAACGAGCCTTTCGCTCAGGCCAACGGTTATGAACTCGGCGACGTGTTCTTTGCCAATCTCAATGGCCAGAAGCGGGCCTTAACCATCACCGGCACCGCGCTGTCGCCCGAGTTCATCTATACCATCGGCCCCGGCGACATGATGCCCGACAACGAGGGCTTCGGCATCCTGTGGATGCCCGAACCGGCTCTTTCGGCCGCCTTCGACATGGACGGGGCATTCAACGACGTCTCGCTCAAATTGTCGCGCGACGCAAATGTCGACGAAGTCATCGACAGCCTCGACGTTCTGCTCGACCCTTACGGTGCGCTGGGCGGCCACGACCGCGCCCTGCAGATTTCGAACGCATTCATCGATGGTGAGTTGCGACAATTGCAGTCGATGGCCTATGTCCTGCCGCCGGTGTTCTTCGCCATTACGGTATTTCTGGTGAACATGGTCATTGGCCGCATCGTGGCGCTGGAGCGTGCCGAAATCGGGTTGATGAAAGCGATCGGTTATTCCGATGTCGAAATCTGCCTGCACTACCTTGCCCTCGCCGGCTTGATTGCGCTGGTCGGCGTCGCCGCGGGGTTCGGGCTCGGCACTTGGTTCTCGCACGGGCTAGCCGTGCTCTACGCCGATTTCTTCAACTTTCCCTACGTGATTTTTTCCGTGTCCGCCGATGCCTATATTCTGTCGGGCGGTCTGGGCTTTGCCACCGCCGCAGTGGGCGCGATCCGCGCCGCGCTTGGCGCCGCGCGTCTGCCGCCGGCCGTGGCCATGTCGCCGCCTGCGCCGCCGAACTACAAGCAGTCGCTGTTCGATAAGGCCCTCGCCCTGGCCCGTCTGGCTCAGCCGACGATCATGATCCTACGCAACCTGGTGCGCTGGCCATTGCGGTCCGGCTTGACGGCTCTGGGGCTGGCGCTGGCCGTCGCCGTGCTGGTCGCCTCTGCGTTTTTCGAAGATGCGCTCGATGAGATGGTCGACACTGCGTTCCACAAATCCAACCGCCAGGACGCAATCCTGATCCTGGCCGAGGAGGCGCCGGTAAGGGCGCTTGACGACATCGCCCGCCTGCCCGGCGCGCTGCAGGTCGAGGGCCAGTTGATCTACAGCGCGATCCTGCGAAGCGGCCATCTGGAGAAACGCGTCGCGGTCGAGGGGCGACCAGCCACGGCCGACCTCGCCCAAATCGTCGATGCCGACGGCCAGGTGATCGCTGCGCCAAGTGAGGGCATTGTGCTGTCCGAACGCCTTGCCGGCCAGCTTGAGGTGCGCCCGGGCGACGCGGTGACCATCGCCTTTCTGAGCAGCCGGCGCGAGACCCATGAGGTGCCAGTCGCCGGCATCGTCACGCAATATCTGGGCCTTGCAGCCTATATGGAAACTGGCGCGCTCGATCATCTGATGCGCCAATCCCCGCGGATATCGCTGGCCAACCTGACGCTCGACTTCGCGCAAGAGGACGCGTTCCACGAGGCGGTCAAGGACATCCCCGGTCTCGCGGGGACCGTGATGCTGGGCGACACGCTGGAAAGCTTCCAGGAGACCATCGAACGCAACATCAACATCTCGACGGTTATCTATGTCGCGATCGCCGTCCTGATCACCGTCGGCGTCACCTACAACAGCGTACGTATCCAGCTATCCGAACGCGCCCGCGACCTGGCGTCCTTGCGGATCCTTGGCTTCACCCGGGGCGAGGTCAGCTATATCCTGATCGGAGAGACCGCCGTTCTGGTTCTGTTGGCGCAGCCGCTCGGCTGGCTCTTGGGCACGGCGCTGGCGGCGGCGATGGTAGCGGGCTTTGAAAGCGATCTTTATTCGATCCCGCTGGTGCTCAACCGCGACACGTTTACGTGGGCAAGCTGCGTGGTGCTGGCGGCCTCAGTAGCGGCGGCTCTGGTCGTTCGGCGGCGGCTGGACACATTGAATTTGATCCAAGTGATGAAGACGAGGGAGTAGGGCCGATGAAAGCTAGAACCGTGATCGTTGGCGGGATCGCCGTCATCGGCCTTGGCGCGCTGATCGCCTGGGGTTTTCGGCCCGATCCGGTGCCTGTGGACCTGGCCGAGGTGACCCGGGGGCCTATGCAGATCACCGTCGATGCCGACGGCAAGACCCGCATTCGCGACCTGTTCGAAGTCGCGTCGCCGATTGCGGGTCGCGCCCTGCGCTCGCCGGTCTCGGTCGGCGACCGGGTGATTGCCGGCAAGACCGTCGTCGCGGTTGTTCAGCCCGCCCCGCCGCCGCTTTTGGACGCGCGCGCACGGGTGCAGGCCGAGGCGGCCGTGGTCGAGGCCGAGGCCGCATTGCGGGTTGCGATGAGCCAGGTGGTTCAGGCCGAAGAAGATCTCAGCCACGCCGCCAGTCAATACGCCCGCATCGCCACACTGGTTGAGCGCGGCGTGGCCTCGGTGACCCAACTGGAGGACGCCACACAGGTGCGGGCGATCAAGGAGGCCGCGTTGGATGCCGCGCGATCGTCGCAATCCATGGCCGAGGGCGCTCTGGCCCGGGCCGAAGCCTTGCTGATCGAGCCCGACCCAGAGGACGAATTGGCCGGCGAAGTCTGCTGTGTCGAACTGCATGCCCCGACCGATGGCGTCGTCTTGGAGATCGCCAGCGTCAGTGAACGGCCAGTGGCAATGGGCACGCCGCTGGTGACCATCGGCAAGCCCGACAATCTGGAAATCGTCGCCGATCTGTTGTCCTCGGACGCCGTGCGCGTGGCCGCCGGGTCGCGCGCCGTCGTCGAACGATGGGGCGGGCCGCAGCCGTTAGAGGCAATCTTGCGCAAGATCGAGCCCTCGGCGCGCACCAAGGTCTCGGCGCTGGGCATCGAGGAACAACGTGTCGATGTAGTTTTTGACCTCATCAGCCCGCCACAGACCCGGCCTGGATTGGGAGACGGCTTTTCGGTCTATCTGCGCGTGGTCGAGTGGCAGGCGGACGACCAGTTGCAGATCCCGCTCAGCGCGCCATTCCGCGATGACGGAGATTGGTTCGTATTTCGAGTGACCGGCGAGGGATTGGCCGAACGGGTTGGCGTCGAACTCGGCCGCCGCAATGGCCGTGTGGCACAGGTGCTGACAGGGATTGCCGAGGGCGATCGCGTCGTGACCCATCCCAGTGACCGAGTGGCCGACGGGGTAGAGATCGTCGATCGCAAGACTCTGGAGTAGGGCTGCCGGTCGTTTCGGACCTGCGTGAGGGCGCCGCTGCGAAGCGGAGCACCTAGGTCTAGCTCAGCCGCTGCAGCCCCAGATATCGACGGCGCGGCCGGCGCCGATGACGGTGATGCGCACCTGGCTGCGATCCAGGACGAAGGGAGCATTCGAGGGCGGTACCATCTCGGTTACCGCTTGAAGCATGCGGCCTTGGCGCCGGGCGCTGGCTTCGGACACCCAAATTGTCTGATCGGGGTGTTCGAACACCGCCACCTCGCGTCCGCCCAGGCTTGGCATGTCGATCTCTGCCCGGACGCGCAGCCCGTCGCGGATCGGTTCGATTGCACAGGTCACCGATTTCAGGCCGGCCTCGCCTTCGGTCGACGGGCGGGCGGCCATGGCTCCCCGGATCCGGGAATCGCGCTGGCCGGCCGGGTCCAGTTCGGCGGTGACACGGACCGACATCGGCATACAGATGTCCTGGCAAACGCCGATCTCGACCTCGGCGCGGACCGAGATGGCCTCGCCGTTGCGGGTGGGCGTCAGCTCCATCGGCAAAACAAGTTCGTGCTCGTAGCCCACGGTTCGCATGCCGTTTTGGTAGAACACCTCAGGCACTGGCCAGTGGAACGCCACCGCCGAGATGTTGCGCGATCCGGACCAGTCGAAACGCGGCGGGATGCCGGCCTCGCCCGGGGCGCGCCAATAAGTCTTCCACCCAGGCGCAAGCTGCACGCGTAACGCGCTGAGATGGGTGCCCGACTCGGTGCGCCAGCCGGGCAAGATGCTGAATTCGGCAACATCGTCGGGCGAGAATCCGCCACCTGCAAGCGTTGGGCCGCCAATGCTAAGGGCCGCCGCTGCGGCTGTGACGAGAGATTTCAGCATGCCATGTAATCTATGTGGCGCGCGGAATTCCTGAAATCACAATCCGGCGAGACCCGCCCGGGTGTGGCTTTTCCCCCACTTGCCGGACCCGGGGGGCTTGGGAGTATGATCCTACCCATGGCCAGTGCCCCCGATTCTGCCGATCTGAGCGGCAAGCTCTTGATCGCGATGCCCGGGATGGGTGACCCGCGGTTCGAAAAAAGCGTGATCTTCATGTGCGCGCATTCTGCCGACGGATCGATGGGGTTGATCGTCAACAAGCCCGCACCGGGGTTGAAGATGGATGATCTTCTGGAGCAGCTCGACATCCCAAAAGGAGATGGGAGCCGTGGCGTCAGGGTGCATTTCGGCGGGCCGGTCGAGCATGGCCGCGGCTTCGTGCTGCATTCCGGCGATTACGAAACCGACGACGCGACGCTGAAGGTCGACGCGCGGTTCGGGATGACGGCCACGTTGGACATCCTGCAGGACATGGCCAAGGGCGGGGGGCCAATGAACCGGATTCTGGCCCTGGGCTATTCCGGTTGGGGCCCGGGTCAGCTGGAGGAGGAGATTCACCGCAACGGCTGGCTGACCTGCGATGCCTCGCCGGAGATCGTGTTCGACCCCGACAACGACGGCAAGTGGATCGCGGCATTGAAATCGCTAGGCATCGATCCGCTGCTCTTGTCGGCGGAGGCGGGCCGGGCGTGATCCGATTGTGCGCTTCCGCGCGCTGTTTTTCAGCTAGTTGAGAGGCGACGCCCGGAGCGAGGGGGGTGTGGGTTGCTGTGGTGGGCCTTGCGTATTTTGACGAGAAGAAGCGGCTAGCGCGGGCGCGGTGCGGCGGCGCGTCTCAGTCGGTCGTTGATGGCGCGGCCGAGGCCGTGGTCGGGGATCGGTGAGACGGCGATCGGCTGGTGGCGAGCGTCGAGCGCGTGCAGGTGGTGGAACAGGTTGGCGGCGGCCTCGACCAGGTCGCCGGTGGGGGAGAGGTTGAGGTCGGCCGCGATCGGGCCGAAGCCGAGCAGGGTTTCGCCGGGGTGGGCAGCGGTGGCCTCGAGCCGCAGTGGCGCGGCGGGGGCGTAGTGCGACGCCTGTTGGCCAGGTGCGGTGATCTCGGGCCCTGGGGCGGCGAGGCGGGTGCCGAGGCAGGCCTCGATCGCCTCGACCGGAAGGCCGCCGGGGCGCAGGAGCGTGGGTGTCGGCCCCGTGGCGACAATCGTCGATTCGAGCCCGACCGGGCAGGTGCCGCCGTCGAGCACTGCGTCGATCCTGCCGTTGAGGCCCGCCAGCACGTGATGCGCCGAGGTCGGGCTGATCCGGCCGCTGGGGTTGGCCGAGGGCGCGGCGACGGGGCGGTCGGTGCGGCGCAGGAGGTCGCGGGCCAGCGGGTGGTCGGGCACGCGCAGGCCGACGCTGGGCAGATCCGCGGTGGTGAGCGGCGCGATCCCGGCACTCGGCTTCAGCGGCAGCACCAGGGTCAGCGCGCCGGGCCAGAACGCGCCGGCGAGGCGCTCGGCCGCATCGTCGAAATGCGCCGTCCCGCGCGCCGCGTCGAAATCGGGCAGGTGCACGATCAGCGGGTTGAATTGCGGCCGGCCCTTGGCCTCGAAGATCCGCGCCACGGCCCGGGCATCGGTGGCGTCGGCGCCGAGGCCGTAGACCGTCTCGGTCGGAAACGCCACCAGGCCGCAGGCGCGCAACAGTTCTGCCGCGCGGTCGAGCCCGGCCTCGGTGGCAGAGAGGATCTCGGTCATCGGTTCGTGACGCTGCGTTCGGCTCGCGGGAGGCCGTAGCCCCGTGCTACGGAAGTGGAACTAGCGGGCCGAGGCTCCGCTGCCAAGACGTCTTGAGGAGGCTCCCATGCCCTATCGCGCGCCGGTGTCCGAGTTCCGGTTTCTGTTTGATCACGTGGTGGGAATGGACCGGGTCGCCGCGACCGACCGTTTCGCCGATGCCGAGGCGCAGGTGGTCGAGGCGATCCTGACCGAGGCGGGGCGGATGTGCGAAGAGGTGCTCGCACCCCTGCAGCGGGGCGGCGATCTGCACCCCGCGCGGCTGGAAAACGGTGTGGTGCGGACCTCGCCGGGGTTCGATGCGGGCTATCGCGCGATTGCCGAGGGCGGCTGGGTGTCGACCGCCGCGGACCCGGCCTTCGGCGGCATGGGGCTGCCGATGACGGTGACCACGGCGGTGAACGAGATGATGTCGGGGGCCTGTTTGTCGCTGCAGCTCAACCCGCTGATGACCCAGGGCCAGATCGAGGCGCTGGAGCACCACGCCAGCGACGAGATCAAGGCGGTCTATCTGCCCAAGCTCATCGCCGGCGCCTGGTCGGGCACGATGAACCTGACCGAGCCGCAGGCGGGGTCCGATGTCGGCGCCCTGCGCAGCAAGGCCGAGCCGAACGGCGACGGAACCTACGCGGTGACCGGTCAGAAGATCTACATTTCCTGGGGCGACAACGATTTTACGGAGAATGTCTGCCACCTGGTCCTGGCGCGACTGCCGGACGGCGGGTCCGGAACCAAAGGCATCTCACTGTTCCTGGTGCCGAAGAAGATCCCCGACGCGGCGGGCAACCCTGGCGTCGCCAATACCCTGAAGGTGGTCAGCCTGGAGCATAAGGTCGGCCTGCACGGCTCGCCCACCGCGGTGATGCAATACGACGGCGCCACCGGCTGGCTGATCGGGCGCGAGCATGGCGGCATGGCGGCGATGTTCACCATGATGAACAACGCCCGGCTCGGCGTCGGCGTGCAGGGCATCGGTAGCGCCGAGGCCGCCTATCAGCACGCGCTGGCCTATGCGCGGGACCGCAAGCAGGGCCGGTCGCTGGTGGCCGGCGGCACCGGGACGATCCTCGACCACGCCGACGTGCGCCGGATGCTGACCACGATGAAGGCCGAAACCCAGGCCGCCCGCGCCATCGCCCTGGCCAACGCCGTGGCGATCGATATGGGCACCGCCACAGGCGACGCCGACTGGCGCGCCCGCGCCGCGTTTCTGACTCCGATCACCAAGGCCTTCGGGACCGAAACCGGCATCGCTGTGGCCGAGTTGGGCGTGCAGGTCCATGGCGGCATGGGCTATATCGAGGAAACCGGCGCGGCGCAGTATTTCCGCGACGCCCGGGTGACGGCGATCTACGAGGGCACCAACGGCATCCAGGCGATGGACCTGGTGGGGCGCAAGATGATGGACGGGGGCGAGGCCGCCTATCGGTTGCTCGACGAGGTCGAGGCCGGCGCCGAGGCCGCCCGCGGCGCCCTTCCCGAGCTTGCGCAAGAGGTCTGGAACGCCGCCGAGACCCTGCGCGAGACCACCGAGTGGCTGGTGGGCCAGGAACTCAACGATCGCTTCGCCGGCGCGGTGCCGTATCTGAAGGCTTTCGCCCGGGTGCTCGGCGGGCATTTCCACCTCAAGGCGGCTTTGGCGGGCGGGGCCGGCAACCGCCGGGCGCTGGCGGCGTTCTACATCAGGCGCCTCTTGCCCGAACATGTTAGCCTCTGCGCTCATGCCCGGGCAGGGGCCGACGGGCTCTATACGCTCTCGCCCGAGGACCTGGCGGCCTGATCCGTGGCGATGGCGGGTGCGAATACTGGGCGCCTAGCCTGCGGCAGCGACGCTGACCTGCAGCCGGGCCGTGTGACTGCCGGCGCGGGCGCGCCCTAGATGGACGCCGCCCACGCGCCGATGGCCTGCCCCTGGCCGATGCCGCCCGGCGAGGGCGAGGCGATCGAGGTCGCCGACGGTATCCTGTGGATGCGCCTGCCGCTGCCGATGGCGCTCGACCACGTCAATTGCTACGCGCTGAGGGACGGCGATGGCTGGACCATTGTCGACACCGGTGTCGACAGCCGCCGCAGCCGGGCGATCTGGACCTCGCTGCTCGACGGACCGTTGCGCGGCGCGCCGGTCGCGCGCGTCCTGGTCACCCACCACCATCCCGACCACGTGGGCCTCGCCGGCTGGTTCCAGACCGAACATGGGGCAGAACTGATCACCACCCGCACCGCCTGGCTGATGGCGCGTATGCTGGTGCTCGACGTGCAAGCGGTGCCGACCTCCGAAACGCTGGCCTATTGGCGCTCGGCCGGCATGAAGGCCGAGCTGTTCGAGCGGCGCCAGCGCGAGCGGCCGTTCAACTTCGCCGATGTCGTGGCGCCGATGCCGCTGGGGTTTCGCCGGATCAAGGAGGGCGACGCGATCCATTTGGCGGGGCGGGTATGGGACGTGCGCATCGGCAACGGCCACGCGCCTGAGCACGCCACGCTCTGGAGCCGCGACGACACGTTGGTGATCGGCGGCGATCAGCTGTTGGCGACGATCTCGCCGAACCTGGGCGTCTACGCCACCGAGCCCGAGGCCGATCCGGTGGCCGAATGGCTGGATGCCTGCGAGCGCCTGCGAGTCTTCGCCCGCGACACCCAAGTGGTGCTGCCGGGGCATAAGCTGCCCTTCACCGGCCTGCCGACGCGGATGCGGCAGCTGATCGACAACCACCACCGGGCGCTGGAGCGGCTGCTGGATCTGCTCGCCACGCCGCACGCCGCCGCCGATTGCTTCCCGGCGCTGTTCAAGCGTGAGATCGGCGAGGGCGAATATGGGCTGGCGCTGGTCGAATCGGTCGCGCATCTCAACCACCTCTTGCATCTGGGCCAGGTCACGCGGGAGCGACGCGACGACGGCGCCTGGGCTTGGCTGCGCCGGTAGCGCTGGATCTTTTTTGGCTGATGCGACGGTCGGATTCGGGCGACGCCGAAATTCACAGGGGCAAGCCGCTCGCTCGTCCCAGGCCAGCTGCCGATTGTCAGCTCATGAATTCGCGCCGCACGGCTTCCGTGATCGCATGTCAGCCCGTCGGTTGCAGCGGCCTCCGTCCGAAGTGTTTTGGAGATGCCACCGAGCTTTGCTAAGCAGGCCGCACCAGCGATGCAGGAGACCCGCGCCATGTCCGACGCCATCGAAACCACCGCCGAGGCGCACGAAGCCCAGGCCATGCCGCGGGCCCATGCGGTGCATGCCGACCCGCGGGCCAGGCCCACCTGCGAGGACCTGCCGCTGCCGCAGGCCGTGGCCAAGACGCCGGTCCAGAACAAAAGCCCCGCCGAATGGGCCTATGAGCGGCTGATCCTCTACATCAAGAACTTCGAGGAACAACTCGACAACGAACACGAGGTCGCCATGGGCTTTACCGGGGCCGATGCCGGGGTGATCCGGATCGAAGGGATCGGCTATTTCGACCCCGACATCGTCACCTTCTACGGTTCGGACCCGTCGGGCACCAAGACGCAACTGATCCAGCATGTCACCCAGCTCAACGTCATGCTGCGCGCCCTGCCCAAGGCTCAAGGCGACGGTGCGCCCAAACGCATCGGGTTCCGCCTCGCTGCCGATCTCGAGGCCGAATGACCTGCGCCGATATGCGCGGGCCCCGCCCAGTGACAGCCTGCCTGGAATCGTCTAAGACTGCGCGAAACGGGACTGACGGGAATACGCCTCATGGCCGACCACAAGCACGGCGAAATGGACATCACCGAACAGGAAAAGACCTTTTCGGGTTTCGTGAAATGGGTGACGAACGCGACGATCATCATCCTGGTCGCGCTGGTTCTGTTGGCGATCATCAACGGCTGACCGGTCCGGGGTTGGTGAGGCGGGCGATGCGGCTTTGGCTGCTCGGGTTCCTGACGCCACTGCTACTTGCCGCCTGCGGGACAGAGCCGGTCTGGGCGCCGGACGACGCGGTCGAACGGGCGGTCTATCGCCACGACGCGCCGCCCTCAATCACGGTGTTCACGGTGGTATCGAACCGCAGCGGCCAGGGCGGGCATTCGTCGCTCTTGATCAACGGCTCGCAGCGGCTGATCTTCGATCCGGCTGGCACCTGGCACCACCCGCACATCCCGGAGCGCAACGACGTGCACTTCGGGATGAAGGACCCGGCGGTCGATTTCTACATCGACTATCACGCGCGTGAGACCTGGCATGTGGTCCGCCAGGACATCGCGGTCGAGGCGGAGGTCGCCGAGATGGCCTTGCGCGCGGTGCAGGATTACGGCGCGGTGCCAAAGGCCTATTGCACCCGCGCCAATACCGACATTCTGGCGGGGCTGCCTGGGTTCGAAAACGTGCCGAGCACGTTTTCGCCGATCAAGCTGATGGAGTTTGTCGACACTCTGCCGGGCGTGACGCGCGGCGTGACCTACGACGACTCGCCGGCCAACAACGCGACGATTGTTGCGCCGCGGCTGTAGTCGGAGGCGGCAGTCGGTTTGAGCGGCCGGGTTCGGCCTGGGAATTGACGTTGGTCGTTTCGAGAGGAGCCGTGCCCATTGCCAACCCGCGGGGTGATGATCCGACATTCGATCGGGTTTGCTTTATGGTGATCGAGTCCGTAGGGCATCGAGCGGTGCGCGGAGCTTGACCAATCGCCACCCCTCCGGGGCGGGTTGGCAATGGGCACGGCGGGGCTACGCCCCTTGATTCCGTGCCCGGGGTAAGACTTGAATGTCCGCTTCAGGCCAAGACCGACCAAATGCATCTGCCGCAATTCCCATTGCGATGTCGCTGTGCCGGGCAGGCCCTATCCCAGCACATACAGCGCAAAATAGAGCGTGCCCGCGCCGCCGAAGACCGCCGCCATCAGGCTTTTCGTCGCCAATCCGACGAGCAGCGTCGCGGCGCCGGCGAGCAGGCGGGGCAGGTCCGGCTCGCCTCCCGTCGCCGGCGGCCAGATCACCAGGGGTGCAACAAGGCCGGGCAGCACCGCGACCGGCGTGTAGCGCAGGTGCCGCAGCACCCAATCCGGCAGCTTGCGGTCGCCGATGAGGCCGAGGAACGAAAACCGGATCAGGAAGGTCCCGACCCCCAGCACCGCGATAATCGTCCACAGTTCGGCATCGCTGATCGTCATGCCCGCGCCTCCAGCCAGGTCTCGACCCGCGCGCCCACCATCATCGCGACGATCCCGGCGCAGATCAGGCCGAGACCCGCCGGCATCCAGGCCAGCGCCAGCGCCGCCGCGATCGAGGTGCCCGCCGCCGCCACATGCGCCGCGGTGCGCAAAGCGGGGGCGATCAGCGCCAGAAAGGTGATCGGCACGGCGAAATCGAGCGCGAATTCCGGCGGGATGCGGGTGCCGAGCGCCGCACCGGCCCAGGTGAAGACATACCACATCGGGCAGATCGGGATCGCGGTGCCGAGGAAGAAGGCGACCTTGGCGGTCACCGGCCAGGTGGGGTTGTCGTCATAGGCCGCCTGGCTCAACGCATAGGTCTGATCGACGTTGAAATAGGCCAGGACCACGCGCCAGCCCAAGGGCGCCGAGCCCAGATGCGGCACCAGCGCGGCGGAATACATCGCCATGCGCAGGTTCACCGCCAAGGCCGTGGCCAGGACGATCGCCGTGGGCGCGTTCTCGGTCATCAGCTGCAGCGCGGTGAACTGCGCCGCGCCGGCGATCACCAGCACGCTGAACGCCATCACCTCGGTGATCGACAGCCCGGCATCGGTCGCCACCACGCCGAAGAGCCCGGCAAACGGCGCCACGACGATGACGAAGGGCAGGCCGGCGCGGAAGCCGCGCCAAAAGCAGGTGCGAGGCGCGGGCGCAGACAAGGCGCGGGATCAGGCGAAGGTGCCGGTCACCCGGCCGAGCAGCATGAAGGCGCGGGCGGTGCGGGTGTCGGTGAGTTCGGCGATGTCGGCATCGGTCGCCACCGTCTCGAAGCCCACGAAAGTTTCGTCGAAGCGGCGCAAAAAGTGGTGCACGGCGTCGCGAAACACCGGGTCCTGGCGCATCCGGCCAGCCGCCAGCGCCAGGCAAGACCGGTCGCGCACCCCGCCTAGGCCCGCGACAGCCGGCCCACGCGCGCCTTGCGCGAATCTGCGCCAGACCTCGGGCCGGGCGCGGTCGGGGCGCAGGTCGTCCATGTAGATGCCGTCCTCGCTCAAAAGCGTCAGCACGTCCTGGCTGGCCTGCACCAGCCGCGCGGTCTGGCGGTCGCGCAGGGCCCGGCGAAGGGCGCGGAAGCCGTCGGCATCCTCGGCGTTTTCGGGGAAATTCAGCGCACGGATGAAGTCGGGAATGTTGACCGGCAGGGCGATCGCTTCGGCCGGGGTGCCGAGTGCCAGGCTCGGCTGCGCGTTCGGGTCAGGATCGGAGACCGGCACGGCGGGTTGCTCAGCCGCCTCGGCCTCGGGCCGGATCGAGGTGAAGGTGGCGATCGCCGAGTCGGTCTTGCGCTGCGCTGCGGCGATCTCGTCCAGCTTGCGTTCCACTGCTGGCTTCAGCGTCGCGGTGCCGGACATCTGCTGCTGCACGTAGGTCTGCCGCATTGCGTCGAGCGCCTCTTGCAGCCGCGCCGACTCCTCGCGCATCACCCGGGCGGTGCGCGCGGCCGTCGCCGCCACCCAGATCAGCGCCACCGGCATGAACACCGCCAAGAGCGTCATCACGAAACTCAGCCGGTCGACCTGTGCGCCGCCCGATCCGGTGACCAGGAAGAACACCGCTACACCGAGTAGCCAGATTAGCGACAGCGCCGCCGCGATCACCTCGGTCGCGGTCACCCGCGGCCGCGGGACCTTGCGGTTGTAGATGCCGAGGTTCAGCGGCGTATCTGGGGTCGGGTCTGCCATCCGGCGTCCGCGTCTAGACAAATTCGACGCTCAGCACCTCATAGCCCTTCTCGCCCCCGGGCGTGCGGACTTCGACGCTGTCGCCTTCCTCTTTGCCGATCAGCGCGCGGGCGAGCGGCGAGGCGATGTTGAGTCTGCCCGAAGCGATGTCCGCCTCGGGCTCGCCGACGATCTGATAGGTGATCTCCTGGTCAGTGTCCTCGTCGACCAGCCGCACGGTGGCGCCGAACTTGATGGTGCCGTTGAGTTTCGCCGGGTCGATCACGTCGGCGCGCCCGATGATCGCCTCGAGCTCCTTGATCCGGGTCTCGATGAAACCCTGTTTTTCGCGCGCGGCGTGGTATTCGGCGTTCTCCGACAGATCGCCGTGCTCGCGCGCCTCGGCGATGGCGCGGATCACCGCCGGCCGCTCGACCGACTTGAGCGTCTTCAATTCCTCACTGAGCGCGGTGTGGCCCGCGCGGGTCAACGGTATCTTGTCCATGGCACTCTTCCGGGCAGCCGGGCGCGGGGCGCCGGGGCGCGCCGCGTTGGTTCGCTAACTGCACCGAGGGGAGAGCCGATTGCAAGGTTTATCGCGCACCGGTGGGCGGAAGACCGCGTGGCCGAGGGCGGCCCGCGGTTTTGGCGTTGGCGACGCCGCGTCTCGACCCACGCCCCACCCACCCTCCCGCGCGTCGAGACGCGGCCCGGATTTCGGGCCTGCACGAAGGGCGGATGCGCATTTGTGCCGGGAAGGCGCAGGGCAGGCGGGGTGAAACGCAGCGTCGCAATTGACCCTGTGTCCGGGCGCCTTTACCTGTCGGTCGAACCGCTGCCTCGGCGATGGAAAGGGACACCGGCATGGGCGAGATGACACGCGAGTCGATGGAATACGACGTGGTGATCGTGGGCGCCGGACCCGCCGGGCTGTCGGCCGCGATCCGGTTGAAGCAGCTGGACGCAGATCTCAGCGTGGTGGTGCTGGAAAAGGGCTCTGAGGTCGGGGCGCATATCCTGTCGGGCGCGGTGTTGGACCCGTCCGGGCTCGACGCGCTGCTGCCCGATTGGCGGGCCCGCGGTGCGCCGGTCACGGTGCCGGTCCAGCAGGACAATTTCTACATGCTGGGCGAGGGCGGGCAGCTTCGCTTGTGGAACTTTGCAATGCCGCCGCTGATGTCGAACCACGGCAACTACATCGTCTCGATGGGAAATGTCTGCCGTTGGATGGCCGAGCAGGCCGAGGCCTTAGGGGTCGAGATCTTCCCCGGCATGGCTTGCTCGGAACTGGTCTACGGAGACGATGGCGCAGTGAAAGGTGTCATCGCCGGCGAATTCGGCAAAAACCCCGACGGCACACCGGGCCCGCAATACGAGCCGGGCATGGAGCTTCACGGGCGCTACGTGATGCTCGGCGAAGGTGTGCGCGGATCGCTGTCAAAACAGGTGATCGAGAAATTCGATCTGGCCCGCGACTCCGACGCACCGAAATTCGGCATCGGCATGAAAGAGATCTGGGATATAGACCCCGACAAGCACCGCGAGGGCACCGTCACCCACACCATGGGCTGGCCGCTCGGCCGCAACGCCGGCGGCGGATCCTTCATCTATCACCTTGACAACAATCAGGTTTACGTGGGCTTCGTCGTCCACCTGAACTACGAAAACCCCTATCTGTCGCCCTACCACGAATTCCAGCGCTTCAAGCACCACCCGATGGTCGCGGAGCTGTTGAAGGGCGGCAAGCGCGTCGCCTATGGCGCCCGGGCGATCAGCGAGGGCGGCTGGCAGTCGATGCCCAAGGCCGCCTTCCCAGGCGGCGTTTTGCTCGGCTGCTCGGTCGGGCTCGTGAACGTGCCGCGGATCAAGGGCAACCACAACGCCATGCTGTCGGGCAAGGCCGCCGCCGAGGCCGCCCATGCCGCGATCGGGGCGGGACGCGCGGACGATACCCTCGACGCCTACGACACCGAGCTGCGGACGGGCCCGGTCGGCCGCGACCTGATGCGCGTGCGCAACGTCAAACCGCTCTGGTCGAACCGCGGGCTGCTGGCCTCGCTCGCCATCGGCGGGCTGGATATGTGGACCAACACGTTGGGCTTCTCGCTGCTCGGCACGCTCAAACACGGCAAGACCGACGCCGAAGCCACCGGCAAGGCCGCCCGGCATGCCGAGATCGACTATCCCAAACCCGACGGCACGCTTAGCTTCGACCGCCTGACCAATGTCAGCTTTTCGATGACCAACCACGAGGAAAGCCAGCCGCCGCACCTGCAGCTAAACGATCCCGGCGTCCCGATCCGCGTCAACCTGCCCGACTATGCCGAACCCGCCCAGCGGTACTGTCCGGCCGGCGTCTACGAGGTGGTGGAAAAGGACGGCAGCCCGGAATTCGTAATCAACTTCCAGAACTGCGTGCACTGCAAGACCTGCGACATCAAGGATCCCAGCCAGAACATCACCTGGACGGTGCCGCAGGGCGGCGACGGGCCGAATTACCCCAATATGTGACCCAAACCCGGCTCCGCTTCATCTGGCCGAAAATACCTTTGGGGGAGCGCGACGGGGTTTCACCCCCGCGCATCGGTCGGATCGCGCAGCGATCCGAAACCGCTCCGGTCAGCTCGACGCCTCGAAGCTCAAATCGGCGGGTGAGATCAGCACTCCGAACTGCCGGCACCAGATCACCACGCTGGGATAATCGGCCAGGTTCACGCCGGCCGGGATCGGGTATTTCTGGCTGCCTTTGAAGGCCCGCAGTTTGCCGAGGTCGACGAACATGGTGTCTTTGACGGATGCCGAGTCGCGGATCTCGGCCTTCGGCACCAGATAGACGTGGTACGCCGGCCCCGGCCCGACCTCGAAATCCTCGCCCAGAAATACCACGTCCTCGAACACCTCGACCTGGCCCGAGCCGTAGTGGATCGGGTCCGAAGGGTTGGCGTGGATGAAGGTGCCGGTCGCGACCCGCCGCTCGCTTTCCTCCGCCGTCAGCGTATCCATCGCCTCGGGCGGCGGGAACACGAAGGGGTAGACGAAAAACCCGGCCGCCACCCCGAATCCGGTGCCCAGAACGCCGCCCAGAAGAAACACCGCAATCAACCGCCACATGCCACATCTCCCGTCTCTTCCGACACGACACGATAGCACCGCCGCGCCGCCGGTCCACCGCGATGTCACAATCCCGCGGGGTCGCGCCGATGCGGCGGCCGCGCTCATTGCTTCGTAACCGATGCCGGGCTAGGTTTCGCATCATCGAGACAGACAAGGCAACCAGACGTGCAGTTCCGCTTTCCCTTCCGACTGATCGCCGTGGCCGCGCTTGGCCTGATGACCGCCCTTCCGGGTGCCGCGCAGGGCGACTCCGGCGCCTACCTCGCCGCCCGCCACGCCAGCCTGTTCAGCGATTTCCGCGCTGCCGCGGACTATTACGCCCGCGCCCTGGTGCGCGATCCCGGCAACACCCGCCTGATGGAAAGCGCGGTGATGGCCTATACCGGCCTCGGCCAGGTCGACCGCGCGGCCGCCGTGTCGCGCCGCCTGATCGCGGCCGGCGCCACCAGCCAGTCCGCCAACATGGTGCTGCTGGCCGACCAGATCAAACGCGAGAATTTCGACCAGGCACTCGACGATCTCGAGGCGGGCCAGACCGTCGGTCCGCTTGTCGATGGGCTGCTGACGGCTTGGGCGCAGCTCGGCATGGGCCGGATGTCCGAAGCGGTCGAGACCTTCGACGAGGTCATCGCCACCAGCGGGGTTGAAGTCTTTGGGCTCTACCACAAGGCGCTGGCGCTGGCGATGGTCGGCGATTTCGAGGCCGCCGACGAGATCCTCTCGGGCCGCTCGGGCGGCGCGCTGCAGCTCACCCGCCGCGGCGTGATCGCCTTCGCCCAGGTGCTCAGCCAGCTGGAACGCAACGACGCCGCGCTGGAGCTGATCGCGACCAGTTTCGGCGCCGATCTGGACCCCGCGCTCGACGGCCTGCGCGCCGATCTCGAGGCCGGAAAGGTGCTGCCCTTCACCTCGATCCGCAACGCCAAGGACGGCGCGGCCGAGGTGTTCCTGGTGGTGGCCGGTGCGCTCAACGGCGAGGCCGCAGACAGCTACACCCTACTCTACAGCCGCGTTGCCGAGTTCCTGCGCCCCGACCACGTGGACGCGATCCTGCTCAGCGCCGCGCTCTTGGAAAAGCTCGAACGCTACGAGCTGGCGACCGAGGCCTATAACCGCATCCCGCGCGACCACCCGTCCTTCGATGCCGCCGAGCTCGGCCGCGCCGAGGCGTTGCGCAAATCCGACCGGACCGAGGCCGCGATCGAGGTACTGGAACAGCTCGCCCGCGCCCGGCCCGACAACCCGGCGGTGCACATCACGCTTGGCGACACTCTGCGCGGGCTCGAACGCTACGACGAGGCGTCCAAAGCCTACGACGCCGCCATCGCGCTTTACGACGACCCGCAGGGGCCGCAATGGCTGGTGTTCTTCGCCCGCGGCATTACCCACGAACGCGAAGGCCGGTGGGAGTTGGCCGAGGCCGATTTCCGCACATCGCTGGAGCTGAACCCCGGCCAACCGCAGGTGCTAAACTACCTCGGCTACTCCTTCGTCGAGATGGGCATCAACATGGAGGAGGCGCTGGCTCTGATCGAAGAGGCGGTCGCGGGCCAGCCCAACAGCGGCTACATCGTCGACAGTCTTGGCTGGGTGCAGTACCGGATGGGCGAGTACGGCGAGGCGGTGGTGAACCTCGAACGCGCGGCCGAGCTGATGCCGGTCGATCCCATCGTCAACGACCACCTGGGCGACGCCTATTGGGCCGTGGGCCGCAAGATCGAGGCCGAATTCCAGTGGAAGCGTGCGCTCAGTTTCGATCCCGAGGAAGAGGATGCCAAACGCATCCGCCGCAAGCTCGAGGTCGGGCTCGACGTGGTGCTGGAAGAGGAGGGCGCGCCGCCGATCGAAGTCACGGCGACGGACGGCTGACCGCGCGCCGTGGCGGGACAGACGCGCGACGCGGTCGCCGCCTTCGCCCCGGCCAAGATCAACCTCACGCTGCACGTCACAGGCCGGCGGGATGATGGCTATCACCTGCTCGACAGCCTGGTCGTCTTCGCCGATGTGGGCGACCGGGTCCTGGTCCGGCCCGCATCTGACACCTCGTTGACTGTCACCGGCCCCCGCGCCGCAGGCGTGCCGGCCGATGCCTCGAACCTAGTGCTCAGGGCGGCGGACTGGCTCGGCACCCCGCCGGCCGCGATCACGCTCGACAAGCACCTACCGGCGGCGGCTGGCCTCGGCGGTGGCTCGTCGGACGCTGCCGCGACCTTGCGCGCCCTGGCCGCGTGCTTCGGCCGCGATCTGCTCGACCCCGCCGCCACCGCCGCTCTTGGCGCCGATGTCCCGGTCTGCCTGCGCGCCCGGCCCTGCCGGATGACCGGCATCGGCGAGCGCCTCGCCGACGTCCCCGATCTGCCGCCGCTGCACTTCACCCTGGTCAATCCCGGCGTCGCGGTGTCGACGGCTGAGGTCTTCACTAAGCTGGCCAGCGCGCAGAACCGCCCGATGCCCACCGATTTGCCGAACTGGCCGACGACCGAGGACCTCGCCGCCTGGCTCCCCCATCAGACCAACGATCTGGAGCATCCGGCGCGCCAGATCGCCCCCGCGATCGGCGTCGCGCTCGCGCGCCTGGATCGCACCGAAGGCTGTCTTTTGGCCCGCATGTCCGGCTCGGGCGCCACCTGCTTCGGACTCTACGCTACCCGGACCGAGGCCGAGGCCGCCGCCACCGTGCTCAGCACGCTACACCCCGATTGGTGGATCGCTGCCGCCTCCGACTGGCAAAAAGTGGACGCCGCCCGGCAACCGGAGCCATAGAAAAAAGGCCGTCGATTAAGCCTCCCCTGGCTTCATCTGGCCGAAAATATCCTGGGGGAGCGCGAGGGGGTGAAGCCCCCTCGCATCGATCGGATCGCGAAGCGATTCGAAATCAGCTGATCCGCGCCACCACGTAGTCCGCCAGGTCATAGAGCATGTCGCGGAAATCTCCCGCGGGCAGCGTCAAGATCGCCGCCTTCGCCCGCTCGGCCCAGGCCAGCGCGTCGGCGCGGGTCGCCGCCATCGCCCCGTGGCGGGCCAGAAGCTCCAGAGCGCGGTCCAGATCGCCGTCGCGCTGGTCGCCCTTCTCGATCACCCGCGACCAGAACGCGCGTTCCTCTGCATCGGCCCGCGCCACCGCCTTAATCACCGGCAGCGTCAGCTTGCGCTCGCGGAAATCGTCGCCGACGTTCTTGCCCGTCGCCGCCGCGTCGCCGCCATAGTCGAGCAGGTCGTCGACGATCTGAAAGGCGATCCCCAAAGCGTCGCCATAGTCGAAGAGCGCCTTCACCTGGTCCTCGGGCGCCCCGGCGATCACCCCGCCGACCTCGGTCGCGGCGGAAAACAACGCCGCCGTCTTGCCGCGGACCACCTTGAGGTAGATCTCTTCGTCCGTCGCCAGATCCTGCGCCGCGGTCAACTGCAGAACCTCGCCCTCGGCAATCGTCGCCGCCGCGTTCGACAAGATGTCGAGCACGCGCAAGGACCCGGTCTCGACCATCAACTGGAACGACCGCGCGAACAGATAGTCGCCGACCAAGACGCTGGATTTGTTGTCCCATAGCAGGTTCGCCGTCGGCCGGCCGCGCCGCTGACCGCTTTCGTCGACCACGTCGTCGTGCAGCAGTGTCGCGGTGTGGATGAATTCGACCGTCGCCGCCAGATGCACATGGAACGGGCCGCCATAGCCGCACATCCGCGCCGTCGCAAGGGTCAGCATCGGCCGCAGCCGCTTGCCGCCCGCCTCGACCAAATGCGCCGTCACTTGCGGGATCCGCGGCGCGTGCTCTGACGCCATGCGGTCCCGGATCAGCGCATTGACCGCGTCCATGTCCGCGGCCAGCGCCTCGGCCAGCCGCTCGTGCGGTTTGGTTCGTGCCTCGTCCAGTCCCATCACCGTCCCGTCAGCCCACTCGACAAACCAAGGCCGCGCATCCTACATCCATGGATATGAGAGAGCTGCTGCGCACCAACGATCCGACCGTGATCGCCTATGCCGAGGCCCTGCTCGAGGGCGAGGATATAGACTGCTTTCAAATGGACGTCCACATGAGCGTGCTGGAGGGCTCGATCGGGGTCCTGCCGCGCCGGCTGATGGTCGCCGACCGCGACCATTTCCGTGCATCCGCCATCCTGCGCGACAACGACATCGACCTTGGGGGCTAGGTGGACGACCTGACCTGCGACGCCTTCCTGGGCGGCAAGCTGCGGATCTGGCAACCGCGCAGGGGCTATCGCGCCGGGGTCGACCCGGTGTTTCTGGCCGCCGCGGTACCGGCGGTGCCGGGCCAGTCGGTGCTGGAGCTCGGCTGCGGCGTCGGCACCGCGCTGTTGTGCCTGCAGGCCCGCGTACCTGGGCTGGCGCTGACCGGGCTCGAGCGGCAGCCGGACTACGCCGCGCTGGCGCGCCGCAACGCCGCCGAAACCGGTGCCGCGATCGACATCGTCACCGGCGATCTGGCCCGGATGCCGAAGGACCTGCGCGACCGGCAATTCGACCACGTCATCGCCAATCCGCCCTATCTGCTGCGCGGCGGTACCGCGGCTACCGAACCGGGGCGCGAGGCGGCCGTGGGCGAGGCGACGCCGCTGGCCGTCTGGATCGATGCCGCCTTGCGCCGCCTTGCGCCGAAGGGCCATCTGACCGTGATCCAGCGCGCCGACCGGCTGCCCGACCTGCTGGCCGCCTGCGACAGCCGGATCGGCAGCCTGCAGGTCCTGCCGCTGGCCCCGCGCGCCGACCGTGCCGCCGAACTGGTGATCCTGCGCGGGCGCAAGGGCGGTGGCGGCGGGTTCCGGCTGTTAGCGCCGGTGATCCTGCATCGCGGAGACCGGCACCTGCGCGACGGGGACGACTATGCGCCCGAGGCGCAAGCGATTCTGCGCGACGGCGCACAATTAAAGGTAGATCGCCAGTCATCCACAGATTTATGAACAGTTGAATCGATTACCCGCGTGACAGCTGGGTGACAAATCGCCGATTTTGTGCTGCACTTACCCCAGACATCCACGATAGGAGGACGCCCATGACCTTGAGTTCACATTTGGATGAACTGAAGAAGAAGCATGAATCCCTGTCGGCCATGGTCGAGGACGCGCAACGGTCCCCCGGTTACGACGATCTCCAAATCACCGAACTCAAGAAGCAAAAGCTTCGCCTGAAAGAAGAAATCCACCGGCTGTCGGGACACTGATCCGTGAGCCTTAGGCGGCGCTGGCCCGCGCCGCCAGCACCGCACCGCCGGTGATCAGACCCACGGCGGCCAGCAGGGTCCAGCCGGGCTCGGCTACGCCCGCGAGAATCAGCACCAGCGTGGACAAGAGCGGCGCCGCGTAAGACGCCGTGCCGAGCAGCTGAATGTCGCCCTTTTTGACCCCGATATCCCAGACGTAGAAGGCTAGCCCCACCGGCCCGAGGCCAAGGGCCAGGGTGGCCGCCCAGCCAAGCGTGCCCACCGGCCAGGCCGGGTCTTCCAGCGCCAGGTGCGCCGCCAGCGACAGAACGGCCGACAAAAGGCAAAACACCGCGACCGAGGCGGTCGGCACCGCGCCCAGGCGGCGCGACAGCACCGAATAGCCGCTCCAGGTCAGGGCGCAGAGAAACGCCAGACCCAGGCCCGGCAGCGCCTCGGGCGCCACTCCGCGCGCGCTGCCCAAGACGATCAGCGCCGCGCCGGCAAAGCCGATGAGTGCGCCGGCCACATGCCCGCGGCGCAACCGCTCGTCGGGCAGAAGGCCCGAAAACAGCACGATCAGAAGCGGCCAGAGATAGGCGATCAGGCCAGCTTCGGCGGCCGGCGCCATGCGCAGCGCCGAGAAATAGAAGAAGTGATAGCCGAAAAGCCCCGCGGTGCCGAAGGCGAAGACCTTCCAGCTGATTCGCGTCAGGGATGCCAGACCGCCGCCCGCCAGGGTCCAGACCAAACCGATCGCGCCGCCGATGGCAAAACAGATCGCGTTCAGCTGGAACGGCGGCACCGGGGCTGAGCCGACGGTAAAAAGCGCCAGAAGCGACCAGAGCAGGATGGCCGTGAAGCCGATGAGCGTCGCGCCGCGGCGGGTCACGGGGCGACGTCGGCGGCGTTGACCAGCGGGCGGTCGGGGTCGTAGTCGGCCATTTCTGCGGTCTGCTCCAGGATCCAGTCGAGGAACGCCCTGACCTGCGGCCGGTCCTCGGCGCCCTTAGGGCAGACGAAGCGGTACTGCGCATCCGTGGTCAGGGCCAGCGGAAACGGCGCCACCAAGGCGCCGTCGTGCAGCGCGCCGTAGGTCAGCGACAGCCGCCCCAGAACCACGCCGCCGCCGGCCAGCGCCGCATCGACCGCATGGTCCGCCTGGCTGAACCGCGGGCCGCCCTTCGGCGCCGCGCCCAGCCCCGCCGCCCGGAACCAGGCGCCCCAGTCGGCGGGCGGGGTGAGAAAGACGGTGTCGTCCTGGTGCAGCAGCACCGCCCGCGCCAGGTCCTGAGGCGTCGCGATGGTCTCGGCCAGTTCCGGCGTCATCATCGGCGTCATCCACTCGTCGATGATCGTGCGGGAATAGAGCCCCTCGTCCGCCGCCTTGCCGAACCGGATCGCCACGTCGATCTCGTCGCGCTCGAAATCGAGAAGCCGCAAGGTGGCCGAGAACCGCAGTTCGATCTCGGGATGCGCCTGGGCGAAGCCGAAGAGCCGCGGCGCCAGCCATTTCGCCGTGAAGGCCGGCCCGGCGGTCACCGTCAGTGTGGTCACGTCGCCGACCCGCCGCGCCGCGCGCCAGGCCTGGGCCAGCGCGCCGAATCCCTCGGTCGCGCCGGGCAGCAGCGCCCGGCCCGCCTCGGTCAGCTCGACCGCGCGGTTCAGACGACGAAACAGCGGCTGGCCCAGGTGCTCTTCGAGCGATTTGATCTGGAACGACAGCGCCGCAGGGGTCACGTTCAACTCCCCCGCCGCCTTGGCGAAGCTCATGTGCCGGGCCGCGGCCTCGAAAGCGCGCAACGCGGTCAGGGGCGGCAGGCGGTCGCTCATCTCACTTAAGTATATCTTATCCGAAACCTTGGAAAGTCTCGTTTGTCGCGCGCAATCCTTAGCGCCATATTGGGGTCAGTTCAGGAACGCTGATGCAAGAGGATGACCCCGATGATCGAGACCAACACCACCGCCCGGACCCGCGACGCCTACCGGATCGCGCATGAGGAACGCGGCAAGGCGCTGTCGCAGATGGTGCGCTGGATCTTCAGCCGCGACCGCGACTGATCCCCGCCACGACACACAAAAAAGGCCGGTCCCGCGGGGCCGGCCTTTTCGCTTCACTGTCCGCCCGATCAGGCGAAGAACTGCGCCCCGTTTGCCGAGATCGTAGAACCGTTGATAAAGCTCGCCTCCTCTGAGGCCAGGAACACCACGCAGCGCGCAATTTCCTCCGGCTCGCCCAGGCGGCCGGCGGGGATCTGCGCAATGATCTGCTCGCGCACCTTTTCCGGCACCGCCATCACCATTTCGGTGGCGATGTAGCCCGGGCAGATCGCGTTCGCCGTGATGCCGTTGCGCGCGCCCTCCTGCGCGAGGCTGCGCACGATGCCGATGTCGCCGGCCTTGGTGGCGGCATAGTTGACCTGGGCGAACTGACCCTTCTGTCCGTTGACCGACGAGATCACGATGACGCGCCCGAACTTGCGCTCGCGCATGCCGGGCCAGACCGGGTGCACCGTGTTGAAGACGCCGGTGAGGTTGGTGGCGATCACCTCGTTCCACTGCTCGGGCGTCATCCGGTGGAACGGCGCGTCGCGGGTGATGCCGGCATTGGCCACGACCACGTCGATCGGGCCCAGGTCGGCCTCGACCTGTTCGATCCCGGCCTTCGATTCGTCGTAATCGCCGACATTCCACTTGTAGGTCTTGATGCCGGTTTCATCGGTGAATTTTGCTGCGGCTTCGTCATTGCCGGCATAG
>JAAUYB010003513.1_pt1 | contig 56693 bp, 40 predicted proteins | sample 7278071 | NCBI WGS metagenome assembly JAAUYB01 (sample SAMN14350121, study PRJNA611818) | marine sediment metagenome | isolation source: surface marine sediment (1.8m) | place: French Polynesia: Moorea | collected 2018-08
AAGAACTCTTTCTCGAAATGTTTCCTTAGTGCATCGACACGCCTGACGATGGGTTTGATGTCGTGCTTGACACCATAGGCGCGCATGTCGTCCAGATCCCATTGCTCGTCTTGCAGAAGCGCGGCATCGCGCTCCAGAAACGAGATGTATTGCCTGCCGAAGGTTTTCAGATAAGTGAAGGCCAGGTCCGGGTACCAGGTTCTGCGTTCCGGGATTTCGATGTAGAAGGGAATGACCGGGCCGTTTTCCATCCACAGCTTGTTGAAGATGCGCTGCACAAACGCCGTCTTGCCGGACTTCTTGCGACCCAGAATGACCCTTGACTTGGAAAGCTTGCGCGGAATCAGGGAAATCCACTTGCCGTATTCCTCGAATTCCTTCTCGCGACCGGTGAACAGGTCGGCATCGCCGATATTTTCCTGTAGTGGATAAAGATCATTTCCGGACATCGGGTCCCCCATACGGCAAGCATAACACAAGCCGCGCGGCTGCTTCATGGTTAGGATGCCGCAATGAGCCGGTTTCCCTCCTGCTCTCGTTTTGCTAGAGTAGAGCGAACAACACCGGAGGTCCGCCATGAGCCAGGATTCGCGCATCTATGCCTGCCGAGGCTGTGAAGCCAAAAACCGTATCTTTCCCAGGAAGGTGGCCGCCCGACCCAATAACGTCAACTGCGGCAGTTGCGGCAAACCCCTTTTCCTGCCGCCGGATGCGCCGCTGACCGCCATCGACGGCAGCGCCTACCAGCATCCGCTGGACAAAAGCGCCCTGGAGATGCTGCGCAAGGTGCCGGGCACCAACACCATCCTGCGCTTTTTAATTCGCGAGCTCTCCGAACGGCGCCTGCGCATGTATTTCCAGCAGGCCTATGTGAAGGTGACGCCGGTTCACCTGACGCCGCTTTACGACCATATCGAACATTCCGCGCATATTTTGGACCTGGAGATGGTGCCGCAACTATTCGTCATGAACGATCCCCGCCCCAACGCCTTCGCCATCGGCGTGGACGACCCCTTCGTGGTGGTGACCACGGCGCTGTTGGACACCCTGGATGAGGCTCAGATCCGCGGCGTGATTGCCCACGAGTTGGGTCATATCCAGGCCGGGCACCAGCTCTATCGCACCGCGCTTTACCTGATCGTCAACCTGGCTCAATTCCTGGTCGGCAACCTGATCCCCATGCGCGACATGGCCTTGAAGGCGATCTATTACGCTCTCTTGTACTGGAACCGCTGTTCGGAACTCACCGGGGACCGGGCCCAGATGTTGATTCAGCGCGATTATGAAAGCTACGTGGCCTGCGAGATGAAATTTGCCGGCGGTTGCAACTACACCAACGGCATGCTGAATATGGACGCCTTCCTGGAACAGGCGGAAGAAGCCGTGAAGATGAAGGAAGAGCATATTCTCAACCGGGTTTACAGCTCCATGCAAGCGGCTGAAACCACGCATCCCTATCCGGTCTGGCGCGTGGGTCATATGAGCGAGTGGATCTACGACGGCAATTTCCTGGACATCATCCACGGCACCTATCCGGCTCGCAAAACCGCCGATGATTTGGAACCTCAGGAATCGGAGGAGGATGCCCCGTCCTCGGTCAAAGAACTGATCGGCCAGTGGCGCAAAACCCTGTCCGGCAAATAGGGGCAGGCCCACCGACCGTCATTTCGAGCCCTATGAGTTTTGACGTGCTCCAGGCTCTCGGGGCCTCTCTTGCGAAAGCCCTTATGTTGACCGTCTTAAACTCTGAATTGTCGCTCCGCGAACGCCCGGCGTTCGAGGACTTTCGGCTATTCCCCCGTGGTGCCCCGGTCTGCCCGGTGTTGCAGGTAATCCAGAGCCAAGCGCGATAAGGCGCGAACGCCCAGACCCAGGCCGCTTTCGTCGATGTAGAAGTCCGGGGTGTGGTGGCCCGCCGCTTCTTCCTCGGGCACGTCCTTCGGCCTGCCGCCCAGGAAGAAGAAAAAGCCGGGCACCTTTTGCGCATAGAAGGAGAAATCCTCCGCGCCGGTAAGGGCGTCCATGATCTGCACGTTGGCGGCGCCCGCCACCTGTTGCAGGGTGGGCAGCATCTCGTCCACCAACTGGTGATCGTTATAGGTCACCGGGTAGGCGGTCGTCAGCGGGATTTCCACGATCGCCTCGGCGCCGTTGCTCTGCGCAATCAGTGTCGCTTTTCTCTTGATGGCCTCGTGGATCTTCAGGCGCATATCCGGGCTGAGGGCGCGGACCGTGCCCACCATGGTCAATTCCTCGGGAATGATGTTCGAACGCACCCCGCCGTGAATGCTGCCCACGGTGACCACCGCGGCATTTTGGGTCAGCGGTATCTCCCGGCTGACGATGGTTTGCAGGGCATTGATAATCTGGGCGCCGGTGACGATGGGATCGACGCTGCTCCAGGGTCTCGACCCGTGGGCCTGTTTGCCCTTGACGGTAATCCGGTAGTCGTCGGCGCTGGCCAGCAGGCCGCCCTTGCGGTAACCGATCGTGCCGACCTCTTGTCCGGCGCTGATGTGCAAGCCGAAAATGGCTTCCACGTCGGGGTTGTTCAAGACCCCCTCCCTGACCATCAACTCGGCGCCGCCTTCCTCGCCCTCGGGCGGACCTTCCTCCGCCGGCTGGAAGATGAACTTCACCGTGCCGGGAATGCGTTCCTTCATGTCGGTCAGCACCTTGGCGACGCCCATCAGGATGGCGGTATGCGTATCGTGGCCACAGGCGTGCATAACACCGACCTCTTGACCGTTATAGGTGGTCCTTACCTTGGAGGCAAAGGGAACATCGGTGCGTTCGGTCACGGGCAGAGCGTCGATATCGGCGCGCAGGGCAACAACCGGGCCGGGCTTCCCGCCGCGCAATAAGCCGACCACGCCGGTATGCGCCACGCCGGTCGTGACCTCCAGGCCAAGACCCTTCAGGTGCTCGGCAATTTTAGCGGCCGTTTTGAATTCACGGTTACCCAACTCCGGGTTTTGGTGGAAGTGGCGACGCCATTCGATCACTTTCGGTGTGATCGCCTCAACGGCAGTGTCTATCGCTACGGCATCGGCGGGAGACAGCGTCGAGGCTGAAGATGTGGGATGGAACAGGCAAAGCAAGAGACCAACAGACAACATGCGCATGGATGAATTCCTCCTTCATTCTATAAGAAGGACGCGTTGCCGCTGCTTTCTGGTGCAAAGGCCGGGTCCGCGATCCGGCCGAGGCGCCGCTACCAGACCATCTGGACCGTACCGCTGCCGTCCACGATTTCGCCCATGTGCCGGGCCTCGCCCTCGGCCTCGAGGGTACGGGCCAAAACGTCCTCCACATGCGCTTCATCCACGACCAGGATCATGCCGACACCCATGTTGAATACGCGATAGGCCTCTTCCTTGGAGACCTTGCCGGCGTCACAAAGGAATTGGAACAACGGCGGCACCGGACAGGCGTCGGCGCGAATGACAGCGTCCAGTTCAGCGGGAAGCACCCGGGGCATATTGTCCAGAAAGCCGCCGCCGGTGATGTGGGCCATAGCAGCGATTTTGTCTTCGGCAAGCAGGGTTTCCACGGTTTTGTAGTAGGGCTTGTGCACGGCGAGCAGGGCGTCGACTACCTTGTCGTTCGTACCGGGGACGATGTCCTCCAGGCCCATTTTTTGTTCCTCGAAGATGATTTGACGAGCCAGGGAGTATCCGTTGGTGTGTAGGCCGCTGGAAGGGAGGCCGATCAACTTCATACCCTTACGGACGCGGTGTGCGCCCAGTAGCTTGGGCTTGTCTACCACGCCCACGATAAAACCGGCCACGTCGTACTCGCCCGCGTTGTAGAAACCGGGCATCTCCGCCATCTCGCCGCCCAGAATGGCCAGGCCGCTTTGACGACAGGCCGTAGCCATGCCCGCGATGACCTCTTCCACCACATGGGGCTTCAGCTTGCCGGTGGCAATGTAGTCCATAAAAAACAGCGGCGCGGCGCCCTGCACCAGGATGTCGTTGATGCAGTGGTTCACCAGGCATTGTCCCACGGTATTGTTGCGGTCGCTCATGAAGGCTATCTTCAACTTGGTGCCCACGCCGTCGGCCGAGGAGACCAGGACGGGGTGCGTCATCTCGGGGAATTTAATGTCGAAAAGCCCGCCGAAACTGCCCAGGTTCGACAGGACGCGGTTGGTCTCCGTGGATGCCACGTGGCCTTTGATACCGTGTATGGCCTGATCTTGGGCATCGATGGAAACACCGGCCTGTTCGTAACGAGAAGTGGACATGGGGCAAGCCTCCGAAAAAGGATGGCCGTGTCAACGGCCCCATATTCTAACCCTTTCCCCAGCACAACGGAAGACGGTGAATGGCGGGGTTTGCGATTCCGGGATCCCCCGTACCGCAACCCTGACCGGTAGCGGTCAAACCTGAAACCTTCAACCCCCGGCCTCCGCCGGGTTTTCCGAAAGCCCGAGGCAATTGGAAGTCTTTACCTGGTGCCGATAAGGGCGACCCATGATTTCACCAACATGCTCCCGGACTTGCAGATCCTCGCCGGCTTCTGATGATTGCATGGTATTCCTATTCGTGTGAGATTTCCGAACCGGTTTTCACACTATAAAGTTCAAAGACCCCAGGCCTCAATTACATATAGGAGTAAAATTCAATGATTACTTACCAAGAACCCGGTTGTTTCCCTGCTGAGGAAACCGCTTTCCCCGGCCCCTATAAAAGTTCACGTGACCTTCCCCTGGGAGATTGGAATGCATGCGTCAACGGTCGTATCTTCACACTTAGGATATCCGCTGTAAATGGATCTAAGGTCACTGCATCATTCACCGGTGCCCAAATCGTAAATGCCCTCTACGACCGTAACACCGGACTACTTACCTTCACGCGTGTCACGTCTATCAAACAAGATTATCGGGGTTTCCTGATGTATTTTGACGATGCAGACCCTTTTTGGCGTATGGCGGGTGAGTTCGGAGAGGTATCTGCCGGACCGCAAGCAGGCTGGTACGCAACCCTGCCCCGCAAAACCCATTGATGTCCAAGTTTATGGATGCATCCGATTTATTTCAATGTGGGGATTCCTTGTTGCTGTGCTGCTTTATAAACAAAAACCGCAAGCCATGGGAACCATACAGACAAGGCTGCTTATTGCAAGCGGCCGTTTTTTTGGTCGTCGGTTGATGGTGATCCGCCGTTTTGGCCTTGGCCCGGCCAAAAGCCGTACCGCGGTTCAATTGGTCATTGTTTGGAAGGTTCGGACACCGGTCGGCGATATAGGTCGGTGTATTCAAAGGTCCACTCCGGTGTCTTCAAGGTTCCATTTGACCTGGCCGGGTACCAGGGATTCTTTTTTCCGCGCGGGCCTTTCAGTACGTGAATGTCTTGGGCCGGCATATAGCTTTGGCCCAGCAGGAACATTCGTTCTCCCTTTTGGTTTTCGACGACATCCAACACGATCACGGCGTGGCCGGGAAAACCGCCCTGAATGAAACTGTCGCCGGGTTGCACCTTTCGGGGATCGCGAACCCGGTCCCATTCACGCTCCAAGGATGCGCTGCCCGCGTAGACAAACACGGTTCGCAGGTACTTTCGGAAGTTTTTGTAGGAGGCATCCGCTGTTGTTGTTTGCCGCCAGGTGACTCTGTTCCCGGAAATTTTGGGGCGTTGTCCGTTACGCCAGGCGGACCATCGAGCCGGGTGACCGCTGGTGAAATTGAAGCTGACGGCGTCCGGATCTTTTTGGAACAGGTACTCGGCGTGCAAACGCATGACGGCATCAGCACATTGTTGTAGGTCCCGTTTCCCGGTATCGATATCGATAACGGCGACCTGAACATCCTGGCGGGGTTTCTTGCGGCCGTTGTACAGGTACACGGTTTTATCGGAGCGGATGGGCAGGCCGCGCAGCCAGGCGGCGAAGTCACCGGTATCGGCAGGCAGCCGGGTGTACCCCCTGGGCGGCGGGAAGTTTTGAGCCAGGGTGGAGGTGTTCTCCACGGTCAACCACGGATGCCCGCCGAGGACGGCGATCGGGGTCAACAGGATGAAAAGCAGCGGGGGCGGTTTACGGATCATCGTAGGCATGAGCAACTCCTTGGATCAACGTTTACCGCATATCGGCTCTCCTGTCTATAACTACGCATCCGGCCTTTGGAAAGATCGGTCGATCCGCACGCCGAATACAAAACGGCCGGCAAGTGTGGGGTGCTTGCCAGCCGTTTTTTTGTTGCTTGCGTTTACTACTCCGCCACGTTGGCCATTTCCAGGATTTCGGCCAGGAAGCCGGGTTCTTCCGTGGTTTCATCTGTTCTGAAGTCGGTTTCCAGGCGCATCTTCAATTCCATGCGCTCGGAGGCGGTCAAACCCAGGTCCCGACATAGGTCGCCCAGGATGGCTTCGGGCTGGTAATGGGCGGCGCGCATCAGGGCGGCTTGCTTCATTTCCCTCCGGCGGTCTTTGTCGCTCAGGAGGTCGACGACGCAATCCGCCAGTTGCTCGGCCGTCTCGGGCAGGTAGCCGTCTTGGCCGTGGGTGATGATGTCGGCCGGACCTTTGCAATTATAGGCCGCGACCGGGCAACCGCAGCTCATGGCCTCCAGCACTACGCAGCCGAAGGTGTCGAATCGGCTGGGCAGCAACAGTATGTCTGCATTGGAGTAAATTTCTACCAGGCGTTCGGAGTCGATCCAGCCCGGGAAATGCGCGTCAGGCATCTTTTCCTTCAGGTCTGCCTCGGCCGGCCCGGTGCCCGCGAATACCATTTGGGCATTGGGAATTTGCCGGCGAATTCGTTCCAAAACGCCGGGAAGGTCGCCGACGCCCTTCTCTCCGCTGATGCGCCCCGCGAACAGCAACACCGGATCGTCCTCATCGATGCCCGGGAGAACCATTTCCCGGGGTTGCGGCGCCGGTTGGAAGTGCGGCGCCGCCCAATGGGCCGTGGTGTAGACTCGATCCCGCGGCATGCCGATGGCCGGGGAAGTCAGCCAGTCGCGGTGTTGGCTGTTCAAGACGAAGACGCCTTGGAACTGCCGGTAGAAGGCGCGCAGGATGCGGCGAACGCGGTCGATAGCGCGTGTGTCCAGGGCGCTGTTCTTTTCGAAGAAGTCCAACCAGTCGGTATGCATATAGAAGTAGGCAGGCACGCGGAAGGCCGTTTTCAGGTAGAGGGCCGCCGGACCCATCAATAGTTCCGTGGAGCAGAGGATACGGTCGTAAGCGCCCTCGCGGAACAGGCGTTGGATTTCCAGCAAATCGGGCACCCGGAACTCCTGGCCGGGGTACCAGGGCATTTTGAAGGTGGTGACCGGCCGCACCACGCGCAGGTGATCGCCGGGTTCGCTTGTTTCGTCGCAGACCAGGAAGTCGATGGGCAGGTCGCGCTTGCGTACTTCTTCCAGGACATCGCACAGCACGGTGGAAACGCCGTTGCGGTCGTTCAGCGTGTCGGTCAGCCACAATACGCGTTTGGGGTGTTGGTAGTTGCCCAGTTCCGCGGCGAAATCATCGAGGAAGGCGCGATTCTGGTAGAGCACCTTACTGCTGGTCAGCGCGCTGCCGGCCAGGACACCGGATGCGAGCAGCGGGAAGCTCAAGTTGTCGAACAGTTCCGACAGGTTGACGCGCGCCATGTCGCGGCGTTCCCGGGGGGCATCGGCGCCGAACAGGGCGCGAAGGTGGCTGGGGATCTCCATTTTGCGCACCATTTCGCCCGGATCGATCTGAGCGTGCGTGCCCAGTTTGTTGATCTTGGTGGAAATGCGGCGCACCAACAGGCGATTCATTTCGGTGAAGAGGGCGGGCAGCGAATCGCGGATCACGTCAAGGTAGGCCTCCGGCTCCATTTTGTTGCCTCGCGCCATGCGGTCCACCTGGCTGAGCATGGGCTTGAAATCGCGGCTCACCAGGAGGCCGGTCAGGCGACCGGGGCGTCGGCCCGTCAGCGCGTCGTGGAAGGTGCGGAAGAAGCGCATGGTGGTCTTGTGACGCTTCAGTTCCATCATGCCGTTGCCGACCGCCAGGCACATGAGTTTGTCGCGCAGGCTGCCGCGGTGAAGGAACATGCGGATGAGTCCCGGGTCCTCCATGTTCAAAGCCACCTGGCAGAAATAGCCCAGCAGTCCCAGTTGTAATTTCTCTTCCTCGCCCAGCACGCCGTAAGGAGCCAGTTCGCCGGTGCGTAGGGCTTCTAAGGCCAGGTCAGCCATGCTGCTCTGCTTGCGGCGGGCTTTCAGGTTGGGGATGTGCATCAGGGTGCCGCAACTGCCCGCGAAGATGCCCATGTGATCGTCCGATCCGCCGGTGATGCGCTTTTTGTAGGGGTCTTGCGTAAAAACGCCGGGTTTGATGCCGTGGCGCTTGCCGAAGGCTTCCAGTTTTTCGGGGGTCAGTTTGTCCAGCCAATCAACCGTCATCAGGTTTTGCCACAGATCGCGCTGGCCGTTCAGGACCTCGAACCGCTCGAACAGCAGGGCGAACTTCTCGAACAGGCTGGGCGACGGGCGGAAGGAAGGGGAGTAGAAGTAGAGCGGGTGGGGCAGAACAGTGGGCAGGTCGTGCTCTTTGCAGTACTCCAGGAACTTATAGATGTTGCGGCGTTTTACATTCAGATGCTCTTCCTGCTCCTGGGTGAAGCCGTAAGTCAACACGTGAACACTGACGTCGAATTCGGGGAAGTGGCAGGTGAACTCGGCGCCGGGCAGGATATCGTGACCCTTGTCCAACATTTCCCAGCAGGAGCGGGCGTTGTTGTGGTTGGTCACGGTAAAGGCGTCGGCGCCCTGCTCGCGCAGACGGCGCAGCAGGTCCCGGGTGTCGAGCCAGGTCTCGGGGAGACGCAGGATACGGCCCCAAAGCTCATCGGGGATATCGCTGTTTTTGTCGTGACAATGCAGGTCGATTCTGACCGTGTCTTCCGCCGGGAAGCGCAGGCTCTGTTCTTCCAGAAAGGCCGCGTAGTCATCGATCAATGTTTTGCGGAAAGGGTGTAAGACTGTCATCGAGCTATCTCCTCTTGACTCACATTAACGCGTCTTAGTTGTATGCTCCCCGAATCTTGTCGGGGTAGACGTATGCGATCTCCCGTCCGATCGGCCCGGTCGTCGACGAGGCGCCATTCGGGCGGGATGCGGACATCCAATGGAACCGGATCTTGTAACGGGCTGCGCCGGACGGACCAGCTCAACTCCAGGTTGCCGTCCGTGAGCGACATGCTGTAGGTAACGGCGCCGTGTTCAGTGGGGGCGTTTTCACAACGTAGGGGCCGGTCGACTGTAATTTTCTCCCAGTCCGCGCCGGAGGCCAGTTCCAGGCCCTCCAGGGTTTCCCGAACCAGGGCGTCGCGGATCAGGTTGACTACCTCGGCGGCGGCCCAGCCGTGATCGCCGTCGCCCATACAACCGCCCATGGTGCCGGGATGAATGGCCTCGGGCCAGGTATAGGTGGGCGCGCCCATGGCCAGCAGGGCATCCAGAATTTGCCGCCAGCGCGGATCATTCAAGGCTAAAAGTACCCGGGCCAGTTGAACCGACAGATAAGCGTTCAGGCCGGTATGGATGATTTTCTGGAAGAATACACCTTCCAGCAAGTTGTTGGTCATCAGGTAGTTCACCGTGGGTTCGACCCAGGGCTCGTCGGGACCGAACAGGTTGAGCGGCGAAATAGCGACCAGATTGCCGATCGAGGCGCTGTCGGGCATGCGGTAGGGGCTGCTTGACAGGGCGCCGGTCTCGCTTTTTTGCATGGTGACCGTGATGACTTCCTTCACCCGGTAGCGGTATTCTTCCCAGAAGGTTTCCAGGCGTTCGTCCTTGCGGCCCAGCTTGTCGGCAACCCAGCGCAGGCTTTGCAGGCCGGCGAGAGCCCAGAAGTTGTCCCAGAAGTAATGGTCGTTGGGGCCGAAATGCTCGGCAGAGAAACCTGCCGGCAGCAAACCCGCATGGGGAGCTTGCTGTTTCATGGTGCGGCGGCATTGGTCCTCGATCCAGCGGGCGCCCTTTCGCCAGGGGCCCCAATACCGCTCCAAATCCGTTATGCTTCCATTGCGTCGCACATGATCGATCATGGTGAACAGGGCCTGACCCGCGCTGTCCCACTCGCCGTTCTGACTGCGAAAGAATCCGTCGAAGCCTTGCATCTTCAAGTAATTTTGCATCTTGGGCGCCACGCGGTCGCCGAAACCCAGGTTCTCATGAGCCAGCGCGATGAAAGCGGAATCGCGAATCCAACTGTTGTGGTAGAAAAAGGTGCCGGGCGAGAAGTGGTCCTGGTCGTCAAAGACATGCATGTGTTTCTTGATGGCGATAAAGGCGGTTTCCAGTTTCGGTTCCGGCAGGGAGACCGTCATGCCGCTTCGGGCGCGGTTCTCATGCCGTGCCAACATGTCCTCTCGTGCTTTGCCGATCCGTTCGGGGGTCAGATGACGGAACTTGCGTTTGCGTACGTCGCCTCGGGTGAGAATGCCCAGCGAGTCGAAGGAACGCTTCTCACCGGGTTCCAGCGAGACATCGAATTCGGAAACGCCGGAGAGAATGCCGGAACGCGACACACCGTTGCGTTGGCTGACGCGGGTCAGGTCCAGCAAGAGAGGGTCGCCCAGGTGGCGGTCGGCCACGGCCACGCGATCGGGTTCATCAATCAGTAGCAGGCCGGGCTTGCGGTTGACGCGCCAGAGACGGTTCTTGAACTTCAGCTTGTTGATATGACCCAGCGCCAACATATTGTAGGGACGAATGGCAATGCCGAAGACAAGGTTCAAGGGGAAGTCGGAGGTGTTCTCCAGGTAGTGGGTGAACTGTACCAATTCCTCGTCGTCGCACTCCAAGGCCAGGGTTTCCGAATACCAGTTGTAGGCGTTGGATACCCGGTAGGTGGTGCGTACCAGCGGCATGGTGTCGCCTTCAAGGGTTTGCAGGGCGCGTTCGGGGAAACGCGGCAGCAGCCAGGTCTCACGGGACGACTTGACATAGGGGAAAACGGACCAGCCGAAGGGATGCAGGGTCAACATGCCGACCGGGTCCAACATGCTTTCGCGAGAAGAACTGGCCAGACCGAAGGATACCCAATTGCGCAGGGAAAGGTTTGCCGTGAGCAGGTTGACCCCGGTGGGAATGAACTCGCGCGTGGCGGGATCCTGCTGCCGTTCCAGCCACCAGGGCCAGACCCAGTCCGGGTGGCTTTGCGTGGCCAGAGTATTGTTCAAGCCGCTGAGAACCAGACCGACGCCCTGTTCGATCAATTCCATGGGGAAGAATACGGTGCCGGGCCGTCCGATATTGAGGAGGCCGTCCAGGAACGGTATGAGGTGTTGTTTACCGGTCCACTTTAAATAGGTTTTTGCCAGACGCTCAAACAAGTTCGATACTTCCCGAAGAACCGAATCGATGACGCAGGCATACTATCATAAAGTACTTAGGTGCATATGAGTGCGATTCAGCAATTCGCAAACGATATTCAGCCTCAAATCACTGTAAAACAACAAGTTCATAGACTTTTTGGTACCAGTAACCTGACTGAATCAACGCAAGCGCCGAACAAAAGACAAACTTTGGTCAAACATATTTCGAATCATTTATTCACATAAACATAACCGTAATCAAGGAAAGAAATCATGATATATTTAAAGACCCGGCCCTAGTAATCGATGACTTGAAGATAGGGCTGCCGGACGTTGAACAAGTTTACTCATCTTTTTAGGGTTTGGAGACTCTTCGGTCCCCATCGAGGTCTACATCGGCTCCAATCCCTCCGGTTCCGCGACCTGGAAATACAGAATAAATACCGCGCCTTTTCCAGGACCTTCGCTTTGTGCCCTTATGGAACCGCCCATTCGGTTCATGGCGTCCGCGCATTCATGCAGGCCGTACCCGTGGAAGCCTTCCTTGGTGGTGTAGCCCAGGCTGAAAATGTCGGCCAGGTTTTCCGGATCGATGCCGGGGCCCTTATCATGTACCTCCAAGCGCACGCCCGTCTTATCCTTGACGATGAGCAGTTCGATTTCCTTGCGGTCTTCCGGCATGGGTTCCAGTGCCTCGCGAGCATTCTTCAGTAGTTGAAAGATCACCTGAATGGCGTGCGGTCGATGTAGGATAACTTCCGGGGCCGGATCAAAGCGGCGCTTGATCAGAATGCCCTCGCCGGCCATGGCTTCTGCTTGCAAGGTCAAGGCGTCCTCGACCACCTCATGCAGCCGAGTTGGACCGGCAGTATGCGCTCTGTTGTAGGATTGCATGGCCTCGATCACCTCGCGGACGGCCTCCGATTTATCGCGGATACGTTGCATATTATCCCGAAAGTCTTCGCGCTCGCCGATCAGCCGGGTTTCGATGCAACGGTAATAATCCACCAGTGCCTTCAGCTTGGGAGTGTTCTCGCAAATGTCCGCCAAGAGTTGACCTTGCAATCGGTTGGCTCGATGCAGCGGTTCCAGGCTGCGTTCCGAAAGCCTGGCTTGAGTCATTTCCGTGGAGGTGATCAGGCTGGTCATCAGATTGCCCACATTGTGCAATACCGACGAGGCAATTTCTGCCATGCCCGCCTGTTGGGCCTGTTGGATCAATTGCTTTTGAGCATCCGCCAATTCCCTGGTACGGACCTCTAACCGGGCTTCCAGTTCGCGATTTAATCGGCGGGTTTGTTCCCCGGCTTCTTTTTCCCGCGTTATCTCCGTGATAAAACGGGTAACATCTTGCAGAATCACCAGCGGTTTCCGGTCTTCGCCTGAACCGATATGACCCATGGAGCATGACAGGATGCGTCGCTTGCTGACTTTTACCAATTGGCAACGGCTCGATTCCTCGGCGAATATCAGGCTTTGCAAGCCGGGTTTCTCTTCCTCCGGGAAGAGACTGAGGACATGACAACCCGGCGTCGGGTCCATAGGCAGGTCCAGCAGTACCAAGGCCCTTGTATCCAGGTCGATCAGACAAAAGTCAGAATCCAGGTAGATGATGCCCAGAGGTCCCAGCGATAGTTGGCTGACCTCTTGTTTGCTTGATTTATCACTGAAAACTTTCATATTCCCCATCATTATTCAAGATCGGCATTTTCTGTCACGCTGATTAGCTTTCTTGGAGCGCGGGATTCATTTCACCTGTTTCGAGCCTCATAGGCGGTTACAAACTGTTCGGGAAAAGAAAAGCCGGGACAGGGGCTGACAGTGGGCGAGGGTATATTGAACCTTGAAAGATGTAAGCAGGGAGGCCTGAAATGACCGAACAATCCTGGATCGACTGGTGCGGCAAACAACTCACGGACCTGAGTCAACGACTTATCCGCCAGGGCTATTATCCGGCAAGGATTCAATACCTGGTGGAAACGGAGCCGGAGTTCGGCAAGCGGTATCGCCGATTTTTGAAAAACCTGGATCGGGTTATGGAAGAGATGACGGCCAATCCCGACGGTTACCATCACTACGATACTTTCTCCCGCCTCAAGATGGACCTGTTGAACTTCACCAATTTGAACCGTGCCCGTTTCCTGGAATTGGATCTTGCCAATATCGCCTGACAATCTCTTTCTACCCATCCTGACAAGTATTATTTGACGCAAATAAGCGTCTCTCAACCGTGAGACAATCGCCCCGCCTTACCGGCGCTCCGCATCACCACAGCACCTGAGGCCGGGCCTTTGGTTCTTTCTCTTTAGCTCTGCCTACATGGCCCGCAAATTGCTTGGTAGAAACCACAGGGTTCCCGGCGCCGGGTTTCCCAAGCACGCTGTTTTTACCCTTATATTTTGCGGCTCGTTCATTCCCTTCTACTCGGCCGCCTATCACCAATCACACCAATCCGGGCCGGGAGAGAAGTGAAGGTCTCCCCCGGTCACTCTCAACCCGGCGCCTTATGCGGCCTCCACATCCCTGAGTCGTCCTTTCCGGCGAAAACCCGATGCCGATCACGAGCAATCATTCCCATGATGATGGTAAGATGACGGCAGCCTGGCAACCGAAGGCCGAAAACGGCAGGGCCCGTCACAATTTACGGTAACGAGAACTTCTATGGCGCGATTTTTACTTTTGCTACTTTTCACAGCCCCCCGGCTTTATGCCGATTTCGAGTTGAACGCTTCGATCAACGACATCTTTTATCGTGGTTCTCACGAACTGCTGGGTAGTATAAACCTGGTCGTTGACGGCAACGACTTTGAAGGCGCCTCCCCTCAGCAGCCGCGCTACCTGGCTTACAACATCGACGAAGACCGGAATGTGGTCCTGGCTCATACGCTGGTAGATCTGAATTCAGAGAACGCAACCGAAAATAAGCCTATCTATCTGGCCGTCCGCGCCATGGATACCGGACTGATCAACGTTCCCGAGGACGCCGTTTCAATTGTTCGCTGGAAGGCCGGTGAGCGGGTCATTTGGGTCAAGGTTCAGGCCGATTCCAGTACCTGGCTTAGCGACGACCAGGATAATACTTTTGCGCCCTCCGGCAATAACCGGGTTTCCTGGACCATCGGAACCAGCGCCAGGAGAAGTTTTGAAGAAAATGGAAATAACGCCAACCTACCCTTCAACACCACCGTAACCTCGCCTTCCGGCGAGAGCGACGCCTACAGTACATTGTTATGCGTCGACTTAAATGAAAGCACCATTCCAACCTCCGGCATACAGTCGCTGGTATGGACTTTGGTGACCCTTTACGAGGCCGATGCCGAGGTAAGTCCGGGCGTCTTCCAGCCCGGTACCGTGCCGAACGGTTGTTGTGATGCATTCAATTACGTGGGCCGTTCCGTGGACCGCGGTTTGTCGGTGGACCTGGAACGAAAGCCCGCCGGCGATTCCGTCAATTTAGCGGAAGCGGACGGCCTTTTATCTCTGGCCTCCAATTGGGATCTTTACCTGTCCAGTAGTGATGAAGACCCGCCGGAGATGCTCGCGGGTTCTTTTCTGGTGCTATCCCTGGAACCCGGCTCCGGGTACGGTTTCGATACCCAGGCGACATCGCTGACCGACGCTTGTAACGATCGCGTGAGCACCCTTTTCGGCAATACGTTCCAGATCGGCGGGCGTACCGTTGCCGAACAGGCCCTCTTCATCTGGAACGGCCCGGAACAGGACCTGTCTCGTTTCCTTACTCAGCTTTCCGGTACCATGCACAGCATACCCGGCAACACGGGTAATCCCGGGGTAACCTGGGAATTGTTCCTGGTCATCAGTGATCATGATCCCGCGGATACCGCTCCCTTCGATGCGTCCTACCAATGGCGCCGCTGTCTTCCCGGGGCTGCTAAAGTCGGTTACGGCAGCGCTGATCTCGGCGGTGGGGAGGAGCGGGTACTCGCCCATATCACCGATGCCGAGGGCAGCTTTACCACACAACTCGACCTGAGCAATGCAAGCATCAATACCGCTGCCTACCTGGTTCGCGGTTACGACATCGACGGTAACTTGATCGGCTATGTTACGGGTTCCCTGCCCGCCGGCGGCCGCACCACCATGAACGCCGTCGATTTCATGAACAACCCCGCGCTTTCGCACCTGACCATAGCCAATGGTTCCAAAATCAGCGTGACGGCGGCTTATCAGGCAAAAGGCGAAGACAAGTCTCCCGTGCACGTGGCTGAAACGACAGGGCTGTCCAAAAGATGGTTGATCTACGCCGGGAATCCGCGCTTGACCTATGACGGCTTTGCCCTGGTCAATATGAGCAATGATCCGCTTCAGGGTTTCATAAGCGAATACGATGCGGACGATAACCTGATCGGCACCATGGAATTCGTCAATGCCTTGCCCCCGCGCGCCAAGCAATTGTTGGTGCTGCAACAGCAAGACAATCGACCCGGCACCTACTTTATCATCGAAACAAGTCAGTCCTCCGTCATCATGGCCTTGCGCGGGGATTTGGCTTCCAATTTCGTCTGGGAGAACCAGGCAGTATCGCTGGAAAATTAAGGAGGTGATCGCCATGTTCTACCGTTTGCTTTTGCTTTGCTTCGCGACCACCTCGCTTTGGGCCGATGTGCAGATACAAACCGTGATTGTAGATGCCTACCATCTCGGCAACTCCGAACAACTGGGAGTTTCCTCCTTCACCATTACCGGCGACGATTTTGCGAGCGCCGACGAAGAAAACCCGGTCTATATTCGCCTGAACTTGGAGAAGGGCGCGCGGCTCACCACCACCCTGGTCGACCAGGGTCGTACAGACAGCCTTGTGCAACCCGTCTACCTGCCGTTATGGATCAACCGGAACGATCCCGGCGCGGTTCAAATGGCGGCGCCCGGCGAAACCCTCTCTATCGTGCGATGGGTATCCGGAGAGTCAAACGTGTGGTTGCGAATCACTACGCCCACCTCCGTCTGGCTGCGAGAGGGTGACAATGTGTTTGCGCCGAGCGGGGATGTGCCGGTCTCATTCACCCTGGGTGAAAGCGCCCGCGGTGTTTGGGAAAATCTGCGTGATCTGCCTCTTGACATTCGCAACCTGCCCTTCAGCACGCGCAACCCTCAAACCCAGGGCCCGACCGAGGATGCCGTATCGACTCTGATGTGCATTGACCTGTCTGAAGGCGACCTGGCGATTACGGGTCTCGACAGCCTGCTTGCGTTCAATTTGACCGACTACGACGCCGGGGTAGACCTGGGAGGCGGAGTCTATTCCGCCCAGGAAGGTCAGGCGTTGAATACGATTTTTACCGGCGATGCCCGTGTTGCCAGAGGCCGCGACCGTCACATTGAAACAGTGATCACCGAACCGGCGCCTGTCGGCCGGCACCAGGTTATCGACCAACTTTCCGCGGTAAACAACATCCTCAGTTTCGACCTGAACAATTCCAACAGCAGCGAGATCTTGGACACTCATTGGTGGAACGGCAGCACCATTCAATTGCAAGCGGTGGGCGGCGCCCTGTTCAGGGAAGACAGTGTGCGCTTGTTGTCATCCCAAGCATGCGGCCACCTGGGCACTATCGTTCCCGATGAAGCAACCCTCGTTACCTTCAACGAGCAAAATTATTACAGTCGCTTGGATCTGGTTTGGAACGGCGGTGTTTTGACCACGAGTGATTTGGGGCTGGACTTGGACATCACTCTATTCATGGTGCCGGGTCAGGTAGTGGACACCGAATGGTATGTGACTTACAGCGTGGAAATCGCCTATTCCGACCCCAATCAGAATACTACTGAGGGGGAAGTGATTTTTAGCGGCGGCGAACAAGCCGAGAATTGCGCCGCGGGCACCTTGCAATTGGTCGAGGGTAACTGGTGGTTCGCCAATCTTACCTATGATCGTTTCGTCCCGCACCTGACCCGCGCGGGTGGGGATTTCTTCACGGTGCTGCGTTTTCATAATACCGGGGAAAGTGTGCGTACGGTCAACCTGTTACTGCAAGACCAGGAGGGCGCCCTCATCCAAATCAACAGCATCGCCCTGAATGCCGGCGAGACACTGGATCGGCCCGTGGAAGAAATCCTCGGCGGCGAACTGGCCTCTCACGCCTTGATCAACGGCGACCCTTCCGTGAAGGTCACCGCGATCTACCAGGCGCTACGCGAGGACGCCAGTCCGGTTCATATCAACAGCACCGATCAGGAAGCCCTTCGATGGCGGCTGATCGCGGGCGACCGGAAACTGACCTATGATGGTCTGGCCGTGGTCAATCGGGGGCAGGCGACCAGTCCGGTTATCGGCCGTCACCTGGATGCTGCCGGGAATCAGGTCAGTGAAATCATTCTCTCCGAGACCTTGAAGGCGGGTGAAAAAGAGTTGTACGTGTTGAGCGACCTGTTCACGGCGCAACCCGGCGATATCTTCGAAATACTGACCTTCGAACCGGTTGCCCTGGTGGCGCTTCGCGGCAACCTCAACTCCAGCTATATCTGGGAAAACCGAGCGCAACCGGTGGAATAAACAAAACGGCGCTCTTCGGAAGGCTCGCGATGAGGATACCGCCTCGGGCGGCCGGCGATCAACCCCATGCCCAAAGCCGGTCGCTTTTTTCAACTCCCTTCCCATCGCGAGCCGTCCGAAGGGCGTCGACTTAATCCGGCGCCAAAAACCAAAGGGCCGCAAGAAGGCTTGCAAGCCCTCCGCGGCCTCCTGCAAAACCCATTTCGATCATTGGGAGCGAAGGGTTTACGGTGCGGTAGGTTCGGGAACGCAAACGGTACCGGATTCGACAAGGCGCAGTACCGCCCGGGTGATCATTTCAAACTTTCGGGAAAACCGGTGACAAATCGATGAACCGGTTATCCTGATCGCGGCCCGGCCTGCCTCCGGACCACAATGCCGTGAATTGGTCTCATTCGGCCGAATACTGGACTGCGACCGACCCGTCACCGGCGACTTGAATAAGTCCCAGGCCCGGGATCTCAGAGAGTTCCGGGTCGTTGGTATAGACCTTTACCTTCTTCTTTTCGGCAGACTTGACCACGTACTTGGCGAGCTTTTTGGTGGTCACATTCTGGCCTTTCACCAGGTAGATTGCGTCTACCTTGTTCATAATGGCGCGCAGGTTCTGAATCAGGGCGGGGCCGTTCGTAGCCGGCAGAGCCACCGTCTTGACCGTCACCTTCTCACCACGAAGATCGACCTGTGCGGGGTTGAATACAATGCCGATGGTCTCAGCATTCGATTGACTCTTGATTTGCTTCAGTTGATTGTCCAGACCGGTTAACCGTTCCTGGCCGTATGCAATGGTACAGGTTATAAAAATCAACAAGATGGCTTTCTTCATCATCTATCTCCTAATCAGCTCGGGTCCGCTTTGATCGGCGTCCCGGGTTGTCAGGTTGTCAGTTGGGTCGGGTTCCACCCCCGGCTCAGCTTGGCAGCCTGGCACGCCACTTCCAGTCCTTTCGGGCCGGTAGTGTGGTCTTGGAACCATCGTTGATTTCGCTTGGATTTGTGTTGCCTCTAAGCGGTTTCGGTTACGGCAAAATGTGCAAGAAGGGCTTTCCGAAATGTGCCGTTGATTAACCGAAGGGTTGCTTGGGTCGGCAACCTGAGGGATCTGTCATATACAGATATCCCGTGCGATGTATAAATCTTATCGGCAAAACCTTCTCAACTGAAGCAGAAAATGGAAAAAATGACTCCTGGGTTAAGGCCAATCACAGGGGCAAATTTGTAAGTGACTCAAAAAAATTAGGATGGTAACAATGAAAATAAACGTAAATTTGATGTAAACGGGATATTGGGCGCAGGAATTCTTGACGGTTTTTAGGAAACTCGTTGAAACGCTGTTGAAAAGTACGCGGGCGTGTGTGTCATCACACCTGTCCGGGATAGAAAGCCGGCGACCTGGAGGGCGTCTCATCATCGTTTCTAATATGGGAATCAGCGCTTATGGTTACACTCAGCGCCTAAAAAGAATCCGGGGCGGGTTGTTGGAGCGCGGAGAGGGAAGTAGGCGAGGGAAGAACCGGGAACTCTTCGAACCGCGCCCCGGACACTCAGTATCTTAGCCGGCCCGCTCGACAGCCCTTGTCAAACCAACGAGATCAGTTGCTTGTTCCCGTTTACTCGGTTACGGCACCACTTCTTGAAAATAGGTTTTGAGCGCCGACCAGAACATGGGCGCACTAATGATGTCATTATGGCCGAACAGCGGCACCGGCTCGTAGTGGCAATCCGGAATCGCCTGAGCCAAACGTCTGCCCAGCGGTTCGGGGATGATTTCGTCCTCGGTTCCGTGGATAGCCAGGGTAGGTGTCGAGATTCTCGGTGCCGCTTCCATGGAATCGTAGGTTTCCACCAGGAATGCACGAACCATCCAATTGGGAAAGTGATGACGAGCCACGTCGCCCAGGCTGGACCAGGGACTGATCAGAACGAGACCCTGATAATCGATGCCGCTGTCCGCCGCATTGCGAATAGCCACGGCCGCACCCAGCGACCATCCGGCAATAATCAGCGGCCGATTGGGATATTGCTGCCGTGCCCAGGTAAGGGTGGCTTTGCCGCAATCTTGCAGCGCTTCTTCATCGGGTTGACCCTCGCTGTTGCCGTAACCGGGGTAATCCACGGCCAGGATGCCGGTTCCCATGCCGACGACTTGATGGAAGAACCCGGTTTGGTAGAGCAACTGTAGGTTCTCGCCGTTACCGTGGAAGAAAACCATCAGCGGGGTTGTTTCGTCGGCGCCGGCGGGCTCCATCAACCAGGCGCTGATGCGACCGGACGCACCCTGAATGGACACCTCGATCAAGGGCTCCGGCGGCGGCGACGGCACGACCGGCCTTGACGGTGCGGGATACAATACATATTGTCCGAACCAGCGAAAGAAAACGGTAATCACAATGGCAAGACCGGCATAGGCAATCAGGCGATTCCTCACGCCCGGCCGACGGAGGAACGGTTTATTCAGGTTTAGATCTTTGCTTGGAGAAACCTTGGTCGCGTCCATTGTACCTCGGGCGGTGTGCTTAATCCGTGTACATTCCGTCAATAACCTCAGCGTAATTGGCGTTGACCACCTTGCGCTTTACCTTCATGCTGGGTGTCAACTCCCCGGTCTCGATGCTGAGCAGTTGGGGAAGCACGCGAAAATTTTTGACCCGCTCGTAGTTGGCGAAGTCCTTCATCTTCTCGTCGATCTCGGCCTTGAGCGCCTTGAGGAAGGGTTCATGTTCGCAAAGCTCCAAAGGGTCGACGGGCCAACCCCTGGCCGCGGCCCATTCCTCGACCGTTTCCCAGGGCGGCGCCACCAGGGCGCTGATGAAGTTGCGTCGATCGCCGATAACTACAGCCTGCTCGATCAATCCGCACAGTTTCAGGGCATTTTCCAGCGGTTGCGGCGCCACGTTCTTGCCGCCGGAGGTGATCAGCAGGTCCTTCTTCCGATCGGTGATGCGCAGGAAACCGTCGGCGTCCAGATTGCCGATGTCGCCGGTATGGAACCAGCCGTCCGCCAGAACTGCCGCCGTGTCTTCCGGATTCTTGTAATAACCCATCATAATGTTGGGTCCGCGCGCCAGAATCTCGCCGTCCTCGGCAATCTTGATCTCCACCTCGTCCACGGCGGGTCCCACCGTGCCGGGTTTATTCCAGCCGGGGCGGTTGGTGGTGAGCACCGGCGAGGTTTCGGTGAGACCGTAACCCTCCAAAAGGTGGATACCCATACCCAGGAACATCTCGGCGATCTCCTTGGCCAGGGGGGCGCCGCCGGAACTCATGAAACGCAGGCGGCCGCCGGTGTTCTCCTTGATCTTGCTGAAGACCATCTTATCGGCCAGGCCCCATTCCTTTGCCAGCCAACCGCTGAGTTCCTTGCCCTCGTTGAAATAGGGCACGGCCTTGCTGCCCGCGCCCAGCGCCCACTTGAAGATCCTGCGCTTGAAGAACCCGGAATTCGCGGCGGTGCCCATGACCTTGGCATAGATTTTTTCGTAAAGGCGCGGCACCGAAACCAGGATGGTGGGTCGAACCTCGCGGATATTCTCGGGCACCTTCTTGATATCCTCCGCGTAAGCGATGGTCACGCCGCGGAAGATCATACAATAATAACCGCCCATGCGTTCCAACACGTGGCTCAGCGGCAGGTGCGACAGGTGAACGTCCTCGGGGCCGTAAGGCATGTAGGGTTCGCAGGACTTGACGTTGGAGATCAGGTTATCATGGCTCAGCATGACGCCCTTGGGATTCCCCGTGGTGCCGCTGGTGTAGATAAGGGTCAGAAGGTCGTCCAGCTTGCGGGATTGCCAACGGCGAATCATCTCGCTTTCATTGTCGTGGCGACTGCCGCTGATTTCCAGGGCGGTCATGCCGTGAACACCCTCGGGCGGGCCGTCCTCGTCCATTAGGATCACAAATCCCAGATCCGGTAATTTGTCTTTGATCGCCAGCACCTTCTCCACCTGTTCCAAGCTGCTGACCACTACGCCTTTGGCATCGGCGTTGTCCAAAATCCAGGCGATTTCGTCGGCGGTGAGGGTGGGATAAACCGGCACGACCACGCAGCCCGCACAGACAATGCCCAAATCGGCCACGGCCCATTCAAAGCGGGTCTCGGCCAGAATCGCCACATGCGCGCCCTCTTCCACACCCAAGCTGATCAAACCCCTGGCGAAATGACAGACGCGTTGCTTGAAGAATTTGTGCGAAATGGGTCGATATGCGCCGTCTGTCTTGACCAGAACCGCGTCTTTCTTGTCGTATTTCTCGCAGGCTTCGAAAAACATGTGGGCGATGCTTTGAGGTTTCATCCCGGCTCCTTAGCGGAATCGATAGGTCGGAAAGTGGACCGGCTCTTACCATGCCACATTCAAACGGCAAAGTGCAATCCCCGGTCTGAAAATGTGTGCGTCCGACTCCAGATCGGGGTGTTGTTTAAGGTATGGGCAAAGGGAATTGATCGAAATAGTTCCTCTTTCTGCGAGAGTTCATGTGGGCAGAGTTGAATTGACCCGCCGGCCTCCGCGGGGGTGAGGTATTTTGACGTGGATGATTACCCTTGGAGCTTTAGTTTGCGATAAACCGCCGACCGGTAATCCGATCCCAGTTTAATCTTGCCTCGATCCATGGCCAGTTCCAGTTGCAGCGCCTTCAGGGACAGTCTTGTGCGCAGTCGTTTTCGTTCCTCGGGGTCCTCGCAGCAGGCGATCAGTTGTTCCAGTGTTAGCTTCTCTTTGCGTAATTCAATTTCCGGCGGCACCAGGTCCGCGTTTTTCATGATCTTGTAAGCCATGCGCAATGATTCAGGTACGCCGCTGTCGTCTTCCAGGTCAAGCGGTTTACCTTTACCCTTCAGATTGTCGAAAGCGCCGTCACTTGCCGCCTCGCGGATCTTCTTCTCGGCCAGTCTGTGCAGGAACAACACGGGTTCACCTACCTGATTCGGGTAAAGCACTGTTCCCAGTGGGTGCGACTCCAAAAGGTGAAGGGGTAACGGATATAGTTCAGGGCGAAGTCCACGCCGCGGTCCAGGTGGGTGTTCAGGTCTTCTCCGTAGCTCCACCATACCCAGTAGGCGCGGCCTTCCATCAGTTCGCGGGGCACCAGGCCCCAGGCGCGGGAATCGGCCGAATGATTGCGGTTGTCGCCCATCACGAAATAAAAACCATCCGGTATGGTCTCACCGTCGCTTCGTTTCAAACGTTGCATCAAACGGTCGTGGGATTCAGGGTTGATCTGTTGGTAGCGCATCAGTGTGCCCCTGGTCAGGGAGATCAACTGGCGCATATTCACGAAATCGCCGCGCAATTGGGCCGCATCGCGTAAGCCCGGCTTCAGAGTTTCGTAATCCATGGGCAGGTAGCGGTTCTTGGGGTCGCGATCTGAAGATTCAAACGAGGCAGTCGACTTATAGAAAGCGTATTGCTCGTCCAGTTGTTTACCGTCGATATGGATGCGGTCGGAAATGATTTGCAGCTTTTCGCCGGGAAGGCCCACCAGGCGTTTCACCCAGCGTTGGTCGGGATTACCGGGGTATTTGAAAACCACCACATCGCCGCGTTGCGGGTCACGCACCGGGGAGAAGATTTTGTCCAATGCGGTCGGAGCCGGATTGTAGATGTAGGTATTCACCGTCAGGTGATCGCCGATCAGAAGGCTGTTTTCCATGGATTGGGTGGGGATTTTGAAGTTTTGGAACACGAAGGTAGAAAAGAATATAAAAAAGGGCACCGCCCAAAAGACCACTTCCATCAGTTCGCGCACAAAACCCCTGTTGGCGCCGCCTTTCTTGGGAGATTTTTCGCTTTCGACGGACGGCGAGTCGGTTTCAACGGGTCGGGGAGCCGTGCCGGCAGTGACCGGGACTTCTTGAGTTGTCAATTCAGACCCTCCTGTGGGTTCGACAGGTCTTTTTCTTCTTTTTGCTCCAGCAGGTCCTCTTCTATCAGGCTGTCTTCCTCGGGGTCGTCGGGGATCACGCTGTTGACTTTATTCGGGTAGAGGGGGGTTTCGATATCGATGTGGCCCATCAGCGTCTCCTGAACCTGACCGTCAACCAGAATGAAAACGTTCCGGAAGTCGCCGAAGTTGTCCAGGATACTGTTAACCAGGCTGTAGACCATCAATTCCTCGCGGGCGGCGCCCACATAAACCTTTTGCAGGAAATCCGGGTAGAAGTCTACGACCACGGTGCCGCTATCCAAAAGGTAGACTTCGCGGACATGAGTATCGGTCGGCCAGATGGATGATCCATAACCGTCTTCAGGAGCCAGAGAAAGTTGATCGATGACCTGTTTGATGCGGCCGGCAGTGTTGAAATGCCGGAAGATCTTACGGGAACGCGGTAAAAGCACTTGGATCAGCGGGTGGCGGTAATAGACGGTTACCTGTTCGGTCTCGGGCAATAAATTATCTTCTCGGGGTACATCCACCGCGGGTTCCGGCTCAGGCTCGACCGCTTCCTCCATGACGGCCGGGGCGGCGCCCGTGGTGGGCAGTTCGGCCCCGGGCTCGCTGCAGGCGGCCAGCAAGAAGAGTAGCAATGCCGAGAGTCTCATCTGGGGTCCCCAAGCAAGTCGGCGGGTTTTTCCCGTAGCTTGACATCCTCATGGTAACGACGAATAGCGGCGGCTACCGATGTGGCAACCTGCTCGCGGAATTTGACGGTCTTCAGTTTCTTTTCTTCAAACTTATTGGAGATAAAGGCCACTTCTATCAGCACGGCGGGCATGCGGGCTCCGCGCAAAACCTTTAGGGGAAGTTGCTTGACGCCGCGGCTCTTGATACCTGACAGATGGTTGAGCGATTCCTGGATATAGCGCGCCACGCGGAAGCTGTCCTCGGTATGTTTGCTTTGCGCCATGTCCCACAGCATCAGGGAAAGATCGTCATCCAGACCTCCCGGGGCTTCGCTCGGATTCGGCCCGCCGCCGTCCGCGTCACCGTAGTGAGCGGTATCCATATTCTTGGAGCCGCCTCCTTGGGCCAGGTAGTAGGTTTCGCTGCCGGTTGCATTCTGGGAGGGAATGGCGTTGACATGGATGGAGATGAACAGATCGGCCTTGTGATGATTGGCGATTCCGGTCCGGGCTTTCAGGGACAGCGACGAATCGTCACGCCGGGTCAGGGTGACATCGAAATCGTCTTTCAAGCGGTCTTTCAACTTCATGGCCAGGTCTAAAGTGACCTCTTTTTCCTGCAAGCCGGTAGGACCGACCGCGCCGCGATCCCTGCCGCCGTGACCGGGGTCGATGACGATACGCCGCACGCCGGCCCCTTCCAGTTCTTCTTCCGAACCGTCTTCTTCGGTGCTGAAAGCGCCGTCAAGCTTCAAGACCGTGCGGGGGTTGTTGGGATTGTAGCGCTCGACCGTGGACTTGCCCACCCGATCGGTCAGGTCGAAGACGATTTCGGTAGTGCCGTTGGGCAGGCCCTGGAACAGGTTGATGCCGGCGACCGCCTCGTTGGCCTCAAAACCGGAGCGATCCAAGATGATATTGGGAGTCTTCAGGGTGACGATCAATTTCTTGCCGGACCGACGCGACAAAGGTTTTTCCACGGCGTGTGAGTAGTCCAGGATGATGCGGAAGTGGTCCTCGATCCGACGCGTGCGCGTCCGCACCACCAGGTCCTTGGTGCGCGGCACATAAAGAGTTTTACTGGTGGCTTCATAAACGATGTCCCGGCCCAACAGGTAGGAAAAGATTTCTACCAGGTTGCCTACGCGAACATATAGGGCGCCGTCCTTACGGCGGATGGGAAAACTGACTTCCTTCAGGCTGTAACGGGCCACCTTGCGTTTGGTGTCGATAACCAACTCGCGCCGGTTGATTTCCAGGGTGATGAGGTTCTCTACCTCGGGCACCGGGGTAATCGTCAATCCGCGTAAAAAATCATTCAAATGAATGGAAAGCGGTCGGCTCCAGGGGATCACGCGCACATCATGCGGCTCCTGGCCGTAGTACAGTTGAAGTAGTTCATCTTGGGCCGGCGCCAATATGCTGAAGAAAAAGAATAGAGAAATGATGCTGAAACCTTTCATGCAAACGCGTTCTGTAGAAAATAATCGACCGGGCTTACCACGACGTGGGGCCTCAGTTTATTGTAGTCAAAAGATGAAGGCGGCAACAGGCTTATTTAGGCCCGATGCCGCTTTTCCCCGAATTCAGTTGCGCGCACCCACCGGGAAGGTAAATGAGACGCGTCGGTTTCTGGCCCAGGCCGCTTCTTCCTCTCTGGGATCCAGGGGGCGAAGCTCCCCGTAGCTGATAGTTCTCAAGACCGTATCGGCCACACCCAACTGTTGCAGATAAGTGCGTACGGTTTGAGCCCGTCGCTCGCCCAGGGCCATATTGTACTCCTCGGTGCCTCGCGAATCGCAATGACCTTCCAGCAACACGGTCAGGTCGGGACGATTGCGCAGAACCCGTGCATAGTCGGCCAGTTTCTCTCTGGCCCCGGGAGTTAGGATGGATTCGTCGAAGCCGAAATATACCGGCTCCCAATCCAAACCGGCCGCGGTCTCGTTCTCCAGGACCTCCAGGTCGGAGGTGTCCAGGTCTTCTTCCAGCGGGATATCCAGGTCTTCCTCACCCACGTACTCCTCGTCGGTAATGCCCCCGCGCCTGTTTTCATTTTCGGAACTCTCATCATAAACCGTATCTCTACTTTGATTATCGGCACTGCTGATCGTCGGCTTGGGCGGGTTGCTGCCGCAAGCCGCCAAAATTAAAAGTAAGGCAATAAAAGGCGCTTTCATCAATGTGCGCATGGTTTCACTTCCTCCCGCAACATTCACTGGATAGTCGGAACACTTCCCGCGGCGCGTCTCCGTGCAAGTGTCCCGACGATAGACGGAGACCCTTGAATTCTTTGACGTATGCTCCGGCCTGAAAGTTGGCGGAAACTTTCTAAAGATTCCTTCCCTGCTATTCTGCCGGTCGTTCCTTTATATAATAGACACCGGCCGACCGCAAGAGCGGGGGAGGATGCCATGACCGGCGCCCATGGTTTAACCGAGCGCATGCACTACCTGAAACAGTTCCAATTCGAACGGCTGCAACATACCTACGCCGACTTCATTGCCCAGGAACAATATCGCGCTACCTGCAACTTCTTTTTCGGGAAGGTCTACACCGCGGAAGATACCTCGGCCAGGGATCAGGCGTTCGTTAAGTTCTATGACCATTTGTCTCGTATACTCGGCGGCGATATCATCCGCTGCCTGAGGAAGATCATCGAACTTCAGGAATTGACCGTGGTTTTGGATGAGGCTTTGGAGCAACAACTTATCGCCGAGGGCGCCCCGGTTGCCTTCGACATGATCACCTATGAAAACGCCTACGCGGCCTGTGATAATTACGAGCCCCGGTTGCAACAAATCCAGGTTTTGGACGAGGCCTTGCTTCTGGCTCACAAGGTTCTGCGGCGATTCGGGATCGGTGCGGGTTTGAAAGCCCTGCATAGTTTCCAGACCCTGCGCGGCGAGGCCGAGGTCACGGGATTTCTGGTAGAAGCCTATAACGCCATCGCGCACCTTCGCAAAATCAAACCCCTGGCCGAGGTGATCAATCAACGCGAAATTCAACGCCTGGACCGTATCTTCGGCAGGTAGCCGCACTCATACTACGGTTCTAATTCTTGATCTCGGACCAATTTTGTTCCGAGGGTGGGCCTGATAAATGCCCGCACCTCTATTAAGTCAGGTAGATTTCTCTTGGTCGGCCAAGCTTGATCTCCTGCCGACGCTTGGCAACTTTCGTTTCTTCCGCCGAGTAAGCTCTTGACCGACCCGGTCTTGTCCAATACAAGCCGGCTCGATGCAGCACAGAATCTCGCTTGTCATTAAAAAAGGGGAAACGGTACAAGGTACCGCCTCCCCACGCTATCGAGAGAAAACTTTGTTAAGTTGTAGCACCGGGCATCTGCAACCGGCGCGGTAGCTTTTAAGCCTGGGCGGCCGGCGTGACAACTTCTTAAAGATAAATATAAGGAGATCACACTCCAGAAAGGAATCACTCTTTCTCAATTAAGAGTTTTTAGCATATTTCACATCGACAAAACTAAACTTTTTTCAAATTTTCCCAATTCTGACTTCCGCCTAAAGGAAAATCTATCTCACTTTCAACCTTGCTTACCAGCCGGCGACTTGTTTAATCTTGCTTCTTTTTATGCCCGGTATGGGACTCTTTCATCCAGGCTAAACTGTAAAATGCTGCTGAAAAGTGAGTTTAAGGTCGCGATCGCAATAATAAGCACCTGGCCGGCATCCCTTACACTCGCCGCCGGACGCCCCTGGAGACTAGTTCGGCATGGTAGTTGCTCCTAATGAGATGCCCGCCGGCAGGCGCCGCTTTATGGCCGGCCACAAGAAATGTCAGAATTCCGTGACTATTTTGTCAGCAGCACATCCATCACTTCGGTACAATACCCAATTGGGCTGTGATTTGTGTCACGCGTAGCGGTGACAGGATCGAAGAGCCTTCTGCCGAATCGGGAGTTTGTGAATCTATGTTTCGACACCTTGACCACCGCGCCACCGGTCGTTTCCTGACAAGACTGGGGCATTCCCTCCGCGCACTCTTATTGCTATGCACCCTGGCCGCGGTTGCCGCCGTAATCATTTGGACCACGGCGCCCCATCTCATTCACGAAATGGACCGGAAACTGGTTTCGGGCTACATCGAGCCCTACGAAAATCGTATGAACCTGGCGCGCGCAGCCCTGGCTCGCGGCGAAGCCGAGGAAGGGCGCGCCCTGGTATTGGATCTTTTGCAGGATTTGGAGTCTACGGCCAAGGGCGATCGCTTGACCGACGTCAAGGTACGCGCCTTCGACACCCTGGCTCGGGAATACGCCCGAACAAATGAGCACCAGGCACGGATCGATGTTTTCGATCGCTGGATTGCCTTTGACGATCGTGACCTCCGCCCCCAAATTCGACGCGCCGTGGTCATGCGCAACCTGCCGGAACGACGCGCCGAGGGCGATACCGAAATGTACCGTCTCAGCAAAATGGCGCCCTCCAGTGCCGTGGTGATCGAGGCCATGACCCGAATGCGCCTGGCTTCCGGCGGCATCGACGAGGCATTTCAGGCTTTTCGCGAGCAGTTACCCAGCTTCCGCGAACAGGCCGCCACTTTGAACTGGAGCTTGTTTTGGGATACCGGCTCCTCGTTCAACGGCAAGCAGCGCAAGGAGGTCAAGGCTGTCCCCGGCAATGCGCTGTCGGTGAAGGCGACCCACCTGCTTCCCGCGGGAACCTACAAGGGGTTGCGCATCGATATGCCCCCCGCCATGGAGATGCAGTTATACAATGCGCGTTTTACCATAGGAACTCCGGACGGCCCTGTCGAGCTGCCGCTTGCCCGTTTCAAGCTCGGCCTTCACCACGTCACCCAAAGCAACGGCGCCCTATTGGCCAAGGGGACAAACCCCTTTATCGAGTTGCGATTGAAGGATGCTTTTTCTCTACCCGGTGAGTTCCCTGTCACCTTCACAGCCGACATCGTCCCGTACAATTTCACCCTGCTGCGCGACAAGCTGATGGAGAAAGAGATACGCGAGGGTTTAACGGCCGGTCTACGTCAGAAACGCGACACGGAGGGTGAACATTTGTTGCAGGTTTTATTGGGCCTGATCCGGGAAGGGGGGCGCTCATGAGGTATACGGCAGCCGGGCTCTGGAAATGGAGCCCGGTGATAACCCTACCCATCACCATTTTATTCGCCTACTGGGTGTTTGCTACTACCTCCCGTTATGCGACCTTCGGTATTCGCTATGACTCGCGACCCATGCCGGCGAGTCTTTACAACATCGGCAAGATGGAACTACGCCACGCCTTGACAAGGCTGCGACACACTTTTCACATTCGCGGCGCTGCCGAGATTGCCGGTTTACCCACCGTCGACCTGTTTATGGACGAACGTGCGGAAACGACGCTCAACCAAAGCCTGCCCCATTCCGGCATGAGCTATGTCAAGGCGCATCTGGTCTACCCGGACACCAGCGTCCGGCCCGTGAAGGTGAAGTATCGCGGCGATTACTCCCAGCACTGGGCGCACTTCAAGAAATCCACGCGCATCAAAACCAAAAAGGCCCATCTTTTCAAGGGGCAACGCGCCTTCAACCTGATTGCACCCAAGTTCGAGGAAATGCTGAACAACCACCTCTCCTACCTGTTGGCCGAGGAATTGGGTTTGCCGGCGCCCGAATCCGACATGGTGCTGTACCGGGTCAACGGTCGTAATCGCGGCATCCATTTGATGGTGGAGCAGCCGGAGGAACTGACCCTACGGCGGAATAGACGCATGCCCGGCGACCTGTACAAGGGCGAGTTGGTGGGCAAGGACAATTACAAGGGCGTCTCCGCCAACGTGTTTGAGAACCCGGGCTTGTGGGAAAAGATTGCAATTAACAACCACTACGATGAGAAGGCTCTCGATCCGCTTTACACGCTCACCGAGACATTGGCGGATGCACCGGACGATAACGGCGCTCACGCCCGCGCCATGGAACTGCTGGAGCCCGAGGTCTGGGGCCGTTTCGCCTTGTTCGAACTGTTGACTCAGTGCTTCCACTTCGACATCGGCCACAACTGGCGCCTTTACTACGATCCTTACAAGGGGTACATGGAACCCCTGATTTGGGACCCGGTCGGTTGGCATCCCTCCTGGCGGCCGCGCAAAGGCGACGTACCCAGCCTGGATATCAACCTGTCGCCTCTACACCACACGCTACTGTCCGACTATCCCTTCCTGACGGCGCGACACCGGGCCGCCGCCGAATTCTTTGAAACCGGCAGGGATGCGGCCTTCCTGGCTACCCTGGATCATTGGATCGCCCGCATGAAAAAGGCCGTTGCCGCCGATCCGCATATCACCTCGCACTTCAAATTCTTCAGTGCCGGCGAAGCCAGGAAGGCGATGGACGCCTTGCGCACCAATGTTCACAAGACTTTTGAGGCAGTGCGCCGGGGCATGCTGGAAGACCCGGGCAGCCTGCGCTACGCGATTGCGGGCGAGGGTCGTATTGCCGTCGAAGTCAACGGTCGCCGTCCCTTGGATTACCTGGAACTGGTTTATGCCGAACCTCCTGAACGCTTACCCATGGTCCATATCGTCACCCGCTTCGGTGATCGCGAGGTGGTGACGGATATCAGCGGCGTGGCCTCGTTGAAAGGCCCGGTGCTGGGCCTCGATATCCCCCTGACCGCCCGCTTCAGTCATCAGAACCAACCGGAACGCGGAAGCCTGAAGGCAAAGTCGCTCAGGGTAGAACCGGCCTGGTACGAGATCCGGGTAGACGGCGTGAATGCCGAATTGCTGGGCCTGAACGCCGAGCGGGGCGGACCCGTGGAAGCGACCCGGGTCGACGTCCTGGAACCGATCCCCTTTACCGAGGGCAAACGCATCGTAACCCCGCGCCCGCTGAATCCGCCGGAAATCTGGTCCGGCCGCGTGACCATCGAGAAGGACCGGGTCATCGAGAGCGGCCGGGTGGTGATTCGTCCGGGCACCCGGGTTCAACTGGCGGCGGGCGTGTCGCTGATCATCAAGGGAAACCTGGTCGCCGAGGGCACTGCGCAGGCGCCGATCGTGTTCGAGAGCTTGGATACCGAACCCTGGGGCGTGTTGGCGCTGCAAGGTCACGGCGCCGATAAATCCCGACTCAGCCATTGCATCTTTCGCGGCGGCAGCGGCTACAAGCAACCCCTGACCGAGTACTCCGCCATGTTCTCGGTCCATCACGCGGATCACGTGGTTGTGCGCGATTGCACCTTCGACACCAGTCACCAGGTGGACGATATGGTGCATACGGTCTACGCGGATATCCGCTTCGAACGCTGCCGCTTCCTGAACGCCCTCTCCGATGCGGTGGACCTGGACATCAGCCGGGCCTACGTCATCGATTGCCTGTTCGAGAACAGCGGCAACGACGGCCTGGATCTCATGTCCTCGCGGGTTGTCGTGCAAAACAGTCACTTTATCAATAACGGCGACAAGGGCATATCCGTAGGCGAGGGCACCGACCTTGTTGCGTTCAACAACCGCTTCCAGGGCAACGTCTTCGGCGTTCAGGCCAAGGACGGATCACGCGCACGCCTGGCCAATTCCGCCTTCATGCAAAACAAACACGCCTTGGACGCCTACAAAAAGAACTGGCGCTACGCCGCCGGCGGTCGCTTGACGGTTACCAAATCCACCTTCCGGGACAACCGGGAACCAAGCGGCGCCGACAAACACTCTATCATCCAAATTCACGACAGCTACCTGCCTGAAACGGAGCGAGGGAAGAACCTGAGCTTGCACGCTTCGGTTGACGGTATACACGAGAATACCGCCGCAACAAAGGACCTGCCGCGTTTTAATCAAGCGACGGACAAGCTCCCCGACCTGCTGACCAGGGCATGGCAACAAGTAAACCCCGACATTCGAGGAACCCATGACACCGCGCACCCACCTTCATTTTAATCGCTACGAATTCAAATACATCCTGGAACCCGGCCTGAGGAGGGATATCGAGCGCGAGCTTAACTTCTTCATGGCCCTGGATCCCTTCGTGGCCGGCAAACCGGATAAGAAGTACACGGTGCGCAGCCTTTACTTCGACAATCGCGGCTTCACTCACTATTACGACAAAATAGACGGGCAGTTGACGCGCAGCAAGTTTCGCCTGCGCACCTACACCCGCGATCCGGCCGAACCATGCGCCGCCTTTCTTGAGATCAAGGGACGTCACAACAACATCGTCTTCAAGCACCGCACCCCGCTGGATATGCCCGACGGCGCTTGTTTTGCCGAACAACAAGGCGGCACCGTGGACCGTATCCTGCGGCTCAGCCGACCGGATGAAGTCTTGCAGCAATTTCGCTTCGAGTTGGCCCGGCGCTTCATTAAACCGGTCATGTTGATCGATTACCGCCGTCGCCCCTACGTGAGCCGGCTGGACCCGGAATTCCGCGTTACCTTCGACGAGCAACTGTACGGCGAGGCAACCGAGGACCTGTTCCCCGATAAGGTCGGTTTCCGGCGCTCAATACTGACCGGCAAGACGGTCCTGGAAGTAAAATTCCGCTACCACGTTCCTTCCTGGTTCCACCGAATCATTCAGACTTACGAGTTACATCGCATCTCTATTTCCAAGATCTGTAAGGGAATAGAGACTTTTGGTCTGGCGCCCGCGCTGGACTGAATCATCATTTGAGGAGATTATCCATTGCAGCAACAGCAAACGGAAACCAACCCGTTGGCCGATCTGACCGCCACGGTCATCACCAATTACACCCCCATGGAAATGTTGATCAATATGTCCCTGGCTTTGGTCCTGGGCATCGTCACGGCCATCGTATATCGACGCACCCACAAGGGCCTGGCCTATTCTCAATCTTTCACCCTGACCATTGTCTTCGTCACGCTGATCGTGTCCATCGTCATCATGGTCATCGGCTCCAGTTTGGCCAGGGCCTTTGCACTGGTCGGCGCCCTTTCCATTATTCGCTTTCGAACCGTGGTAAAAGACACGAAAGACACCACCTTCGTCTTTGCCGGTCTTGCTGTAGGACTCGCGGCCGGCACCAGTAACTACTTCCTGGCCGTGGCCGGTTGCATCTTTATCAGCATCGTGGCGATTGTGCTCTACCGCATCAACTTCGGCGCCCTGTACAAGACCGAATTTATCCTGCGCTTCAATTTCGACCAGCAGAGCCCCGCGAGCAACTACCTGGACACCATCACCCAATACGCGGGACGCGCCAATATGCTGCACATGGAGTCGGCCGCGGAGGGTCGCTATCTGAACCTTACCTATGACATCGTTTTGAAAAGCGGCGTACCGCCCGAGGAACTGATCTCCGCCATGGACAATCTGGAAGGCACGTCGGAAGTGGTGCTGATCGCTTCCAAAAACGATGTGGACTACTGATAAGGAATCGAAATGACCAGACTTCCCTTCACCATCCCGCTCCTACTCCTTGCCGGCCTGACCGCAAGGGCTCAAGGCGTCGATTTCCTGATCGAACCCTACCTGACCGACCTCTCCACCGACAGAGCCCGCATCAACTGGTACCCTCGACAACCCGCGGCCGCTACGTTTCGCTACGGCCGCACGCTCGATTTTGAATTGGGCTCGATCGAGGTGCCCTCGGGACAACACGGCGTCTCGCTGACCGACCTACAGCCGGGCGCCTTGTACCACTACCGAGTGGACAACAGCTACCAGGGCCGGTTCCGAACCCAAAACGGAGACGGCGAACTGACCTTCGCGGTTCTCGGCCACACCCACGGCACCGAGGGCTTCTTCCACTACCCGGACCAACTACTGGCCGCCCGAGCCGTGGAACTGGACCCGGATTTCATGTTGCATACCGGCGACGCCACCTACACCAGCACGCCCAAAAGCTTCGCCAAACACTTCTTTCGCCTGTTCCGAGACTACCTGGCCGAGCGTCCGATCTACCTGGCCCCCGGCAATCACGACGTGGGCTGGCCCTTCCCCTACGGCCACAACGGCGATTTTTTTCGCGAGCTGTTCCCCCACGACTACCCCTTCGAGGGATCGGATGTCTTGTACTATGCCTTTCGCCGCAATCAGGTCCTTTTCCTGATGCTGTCCTACACCTCGGAAATCGGCCCGGGCAGCACCCAGCGGGAATGGCTGAAAACGCGACTGGAAGCCACGGACGCCCAATACCGCATTGTCTGTTTCGGCGGCGCCCAGAAGGGTTACTACGATCGCGATTCCCTATTCAACTTCCTGGCCGGGCTGGACATCGACCTGATCCTGTGGGGCGACGGCTTCCAGGAACCGAACAACTTCAGCACCATCGGCGATATTCCGGCCTTCTTCGTGGGTACGCGCGGCCGATCGCCGCACGGCATTCTCAATGTCCATGTCGACGACGCCCGCATCCTGCTGACCCAACTGGACGCCACGGGGAACATGGGCGAACCTTATTGGCTGTACAACAAGACGCTGTACACTTCGAAGGTGAATCTACTGGACATGGAGCCGGCGGAAGTCGTGGAGCGGCCGTCGAGCCGCATCATCATCTACAACCTGCCGGACCCGGTCAATTCGGCAGAGGTGGGCGGCTTGCAAATGCGCCTGAACTACCTGGGCAACGGTACGCTGACCACCTACGCCTACGTCACCCCGGACGACACCACCTTGGGCACACGTCATTACGAGGGCGGCCTGCGCACCCAGCACCAGATGTTCACGCGCAAGGACGGCCTGGTGAACCTGGTATTCCCCAGGGAAAACCCTTTCACGGAAGCACCCTACACCATCAACCGCATCAAGCTGTATTTCACCAGGCTGACCGACCCGGAAAACCTGATTATCGAAAGCATGGACCTCTACGAGGACCCGGTCGATTAGCCCCGAAAACCTCTGCCGCCGAATTGCCTGATCGCCCGCGCCGGCGATCAGGCGCCGGTTCCTCAGCTCATCTTGTGTGGACCCTTTCGGCAAATTGCTGCTAGAGTTGCCGTGGCGGAGGTTGCTCATGCGTTGGTTCGAAAAAGATTTGGAAATTCGCTACGCGGATACAGACCGGATGGACGTGGTGCACCACGCCGTCTACCCCGTTTATTGCGAGTTGTCTCGCATTGACCTGCTGGATCAGATCGGACTGCCCTACACACAGATCGAGGAGGCCGGATACTATCTTATGGTCTCCGATATTCAATGCCGCTTCAAACTGCCCGTCCGCTTCGGTGACCGGGTCTATATCAGGGGACGTATCAACACCCTCCGCAGTCGCCTGATCAATTTCGATTACGAGATACGCGGCCGCGAATCGGACGAACTGAGATTTACCGCTACCAGTAAACACCTGGTCACCGCGCGCACTAACGGCGTCGTCTCGCTTCCCAGGGAATTCATGGCCAAACTGCGAGCCGCTGTCGATTGATCACTGTCGGTCAATCGTCTTTTGCGGACAACCTGGAATCAGCTGCAATTCACTTATTTCTTCCCGAAAAGGCATGATCAGCCGGCGCCTTATCCTCGATTCTTCCCAGGAAGAACAGAACATCTTGCAACTCCTCAATAAGTTCGGGCAGGATAAGGGAAAAGTGCCGGACTTTGAACCAACCAGGCGGCCGGGGCGACGGTATATTTTCCGCCGAATTTTGAGGCGCGGCCCGGGCACCGGGTACTTCGCGAGTGAATTTTGGCAGGCGGCCGAGGCGACGGTATATTTTCCGCCGAATTTTGAGGTGCGGCCCGGACACCGGGTACTTCGCGAGTGAAATTTGGCAGGCGGCCGGGGCGACGGTATATTTTCCGCCGGTTTTTGAGGTGCGGCCCGGGCACCGGGTACTTCGCGAGAGAATTTTGGCAAGCGGCCGGGGCGACAGCATATTTTCCGCCGGTTTTTGAGGTGCGGCCCGGGAACCAACTAATCGGGCAAGGCGGGCCTGCTGATGGATAAAAAGACCCATTGCCGCACTCGGTACATTCATTGCGAACCTGGAAAACGGACTCCCCGAGCTCGGGCACAACCTATTGACGTGAAAAACGGACCCACCGCGCGCGGCGACAACGTTTTTCACATCTTTCGACCGTTAGTGCCTTTATGCATCTCAGGATGTTTTCCAGTTGTTTTATGCGCTGAGTTTCGGCGAGTCCATGAGGGTTTTATGAGGCCCGGGTCAGGGCTTGTCCTTGGAAAATGACCGTGTTATCTTGGTCATCTATGATTTTGCAGCCTTACGGGGCCTACGAAGTTTTTGCCCACTCCCCTCTCATCAGGTTCAAGCCTCTTTCTTTATTGATTGTTCTCGCTCGCTCGATCGCCTGACGGGCTTAAACCGCGTTGGTGCTCGTTTGTCTACCGGCAGAACCAATGCGACTTATTTTGCAGGAGATGAGCCATGTTACGCACCGGCTTCTTGTTCTTTTTTCTGTGCTCGCTTCCACTTCAGGCCCAATATCTGCGCCTGTACTATCCCGATATCGAGCAGGGCAGCGCCACCCTGGTGGTTGCTCCCACCGGCAATGCCATGCTGATTGACGGAGGAAGCGGTATCAAAGATAGCGACGAACCTATCGAGTTTTTTATCAACGACCTGATCGATGCGGGCATCGTCACCAGTCTGGATTACATTGTGGCGACCCATTACGATGAAGACCACATCGGCCGTTTGGAAAATGTCTATCAATACGTGCCCATTTCTCCCGGACTGATCACCTACGATCGCGGCGATGTGGGCGGCACCCCCTCCACCTTTGCCTTTTCCGACTACCTGTTTCAGGCCGATCAATATAACCGCACGACCATAACCCCCACCACAACCATCAACCTGGGCGGCGGCGTCACCGTTCGTTGCGTGGTGGTCAACGGACAGCTTCCCGACGGGAGCTCGGTTGACCTGACCGGAGCGCCCCAATTCGAAAATGCGGCTTCGGCTGCCTTCGTGGTGTCCTACGGCGATTTTCAAACCTGGATCGGCGGTGACCTGGTGGGCAATACCGATTTCGGCCACCCCCCCGTGGAACAGGCAGCCGCGCCTTTTGCCGGCGATATGGACATCTATACGGTCAACCACCACGGTTCTTCCATCACCTCCTCGTCCCAGGGTTTCCTGGATATCATCAAGGCTGAAATCGCCATCAACCAGAATTCGGTGACTAATAATTTCGGTCATCCCACCGTCTTCGTCGTCAACCGAATCCTGGCCACCGCGGATACCTTCAGCAACTTCCCCCTGTTCCTGCAAAGTAACCCCGGCAAACCCGGTGATTCCCGCTCCGATGACAGCCTGGCCGACGGCATTGCCGACCCAGATGATGTCACCACCATCGGCGGCGAACCCGGCACTATTACGGTCCTTTCCGACGGCGGCTCCTACCGGGTTTACGGCGGAGACATCGAACCCATCACCCGCCTCGCCGACAGCGGGGTGCACACCCTGGCCGATTTCCCCCCGGCCATTCTCGAAATCTCCTACAGCCCCCTGGTGCCCACGTTCTCCCAAACCACCACGGTCGAGGCCGACATCCGCGACGAGGACGCCCTGTTGAGTCCGGTGATCACCTACCGGGTCAACGGCGTTGCCCAAACACCGATCGCCATGACCCAAATCCCCGCGACCAACCGTTATCAAGGCGTCCTGCCTGCAAGAGCGGACGGTGAGAAGGTGGTCTTTCGGGTGGAAGTTACCGACAGTGCCGGCCAGACGACGCCTTCGCAAGCAGACGGCTATTTCTCCGGAACCACGCCCATCGCCACGCTTCGCGACCAGGACGCTCAGGGCATCCTGCTGACTCGCGGCCTTTCGGCCAGGGTCCAGGGAACCATTACGGTGGAACCCGGCATCTTCAATCAAAGTGTTTCTCAACTCTATGTGCAGGATGCAAGCGGCGGCCTCAACATCTTCGACAATGAAATCCTTTCCGATATCGAACGAGGCGACACCGTGATCTTTACCGGCGTCGTGGACCAGTTCGGCGGCGTTGCCGAATTGGTGACCGCCGGGGATAACGGCGAATACGGCCATGTACGCCTGGGGCCCGGGACCGCGCCCACCCCGACGGTCGTCACCCTCTCCCAATTGGACGAGAGCACCGAGGGCCTGCTGGTTCGGATCAACAATGTCACCTTGACGGGCGGCGACACCCTGCCGGAATCCGGGAACGCCACGCTCAGCATTACCGACGGCGTCACCACTCGTTCCCTGCGGATTGACGGCGATACCGATATCCCGGGCGCCAATACGCCCCTGAGCAGCTTCGATATCATCGGGATCGTGACCCAGTTCGATACCACGGTTCCGCTGACCTTCGGTTACCAGGTCACCCCCAGGGAGCGGGCCGATTTCATCTCCGACGAGGTCAACATTCCGGCGGTCCTCATCAGCGAATTGCATACCGACCCGGACCCGTCCGAGGGCGACGCCAACGGTGACGGCAATATCAGCAGCACCCAGGACGAATTCGTGGAAATAGTAAACCCCGGCTTCGAGCCCGTGGATATTTCCGGCTGGACTATATCCGATGCGGTCGGCACCCGCTTCACCTTCCCCGCCGATACGATTCTGCCCCCGCGTGAAGCAGCAGTCGTCTTTTCGGGAGGAACCCCCACCGGCGATTTCGGTAACGCCGGCGCCAACGGCCTGGTGTTCACGGCCGGTTCCCTGGGCCTGAACAACAGCGGCGACACCGTGACGCTGGCCGACGCGGGCGGCGTGACCGTTCAAGCGGTAAGCTACGGCAGTGAGGGCGGCGATAACCAATCGCTGACGCGCGACCCGGATTGGACCAATACGCCCCTGGTCAAGCACACCACAACGACGGCGGGTTTGCGTTATTCGCCCGGGACTCGCGTGGACGGCAGCCCTTACACCTTACAGCCCGGTTCCCTGCTCTTGAGCGAGGTCATGTATGATCCCAACGGTTCCGACGGCTCGAAAGAATGGATCGAGTTGATCAATGTCTCCGATACGACGATCGACCTGTCGGACCTGAGCATCGGCTCCGGCGGCACGGACTACACCAGTTCGGTCATCCAACTTTCCGGCACGGTGGGACCCGGACAAACCTTCGTCATAGGCGGTCCTGACAGCGACGGCGACAATGCGAACCCGGTGTTCGATCTGGTTCTCAACTTCTCGCCGGACTTGCAGAACAGCGGCACCACGGCCGACGGCGTTGCCCTGTTCAACGTGCGCGCCGGTCAAATCACACCGGCGACCGTACCTATCGATGCGGTGGTCTACGGAGGCACGAACAGCAATAACCTGATCGACGAGACGGGCAGCGCCAATGCGCCCGAGGTCGGCGATGCTTCCGGCGGGGCCACGATCGAGCGCGTTGACCCGGCAGGCGCCTGGCAGATTCAGGGCGTCCCAACCCCCAATGAAAGCCTGCTCCTCCAGGAAACCGGCGATCCGTCAGATATCATTCTCACCGAGGTCTTCTACGATTACGCCGGCTCGGACAACGGCTTCGAATGGGTCGAGATTCACAACACGGGCGATCTACCCGTCAGCCTGGCCGGCATGAGCCTGGGCTCCGGCGGCAACGATTACACCACCAGCACGGCCGCCCTGGGCGGCGTTATTCCCGCCGGCGCCACCTGGGTCGTCGGCGGACCCAACAGCGCTGCCGATAACGGCAATCCCAGCTTCGATCTGGAAATCAACTTTTCTCCCGACATCCAAAACAGCGGTTCCACCGCCGACGGTGTTGCGCTTTTCAATGTGCCCGAGGGCGCGATCGGTGCATCGACCGTTCCCATCGATGCGGTGATTTTCGGCGGCAGCAACGCAAACAGTTTGATCGATGAAACCGGTTCGGCCAGTCCTCCCGAGGTGGGCGATGCGCCGGCCGGGTCTTCCATTGAACGCATCGACCTGGAAGGCAACTGGCAGATTCAGGCCGCACCCGATCCGGGTAATATCACCTTCAGCACCGATCCTTGCAGCGGCGTGGACATCGCTACCGTTATCTCGGCGTCCATTCCCGGGGCCGAGGTGGATATTCGTTACGGCGCTCAGAACCTTGGAGACGGCGATAGTTTCCTCGGCGACGAGGGCGATGTGGTTCAATGGCGCTTGTCCGTCAACGGCTTCAATGGTCCCTGGAACAGCTTTACCGTTTCCTGCGACCAACCCGACTTGACCGTGGCGAGCAGCGATTACTGCGACACGGCGATCGACTTCCCGGTCGGGGGCGGTGAAATCGACATCCGCTACGGTCCTCAGAATCTCGCCGACGGGGACAGCCTGTTCCTGCCGCAAGGCATCAATTTCCAGTGGCGAGTCAGCCTCAACGGTTTCAACGGTCCCTGGAACACCCAATTGTCGGGCTCTTCCGCTTGTACCGTGACGCCTACAAGCGCCGACTATTGCGGGCTTGCCGTCGACCCTGTCCTCGCCGGCGCGGAAATCGACATTCGTTACGGTCCCCAAAACCTGACGGCGGGGAACACGGTCAACCTGCCTACCGGTATCGATATCCAGTGGCGCATTGCCGTCAACGGCTTCAACGGTCCCTGGAAGGTGTATGCGGTCAACGACGTTAATTGTTCGATTGCACCGGCTGAGGCCGATACGTGCAACATGCTTGTGGAAAACGACATCCCCGGCGCCGAGGTGGACATTCGCTACGGGCCGCAAAACCTGGTCGACGGTGACGCGGTCGCCCTGCCGGCGGGCGTGAATATCCAATGGCGGATTGCCGTCAACGGCTTCAACGGACCCTGGAACACCCAATCAGTCGGCAGTAACGAATGCGTCATCGCCCCCGACGCGGCCGACACCTGCACCATGCAGGTCGTCTTGGATGTCCCGGGCGCGGAAGTCGACATTCGCTACGGGCCGCAAAATCTGGTTGACGGCGACACCGTCTACCTGCCGACCGGCATCGCTATCCAACGGCGCACCAGCGTCAACGGCTTCAACGGTCCCTGGCTCAGTCAAACCGTGGGCGCCGAGGGCTGCCTGATTGCCCCCGAACCCACGGAGACCTGCGCCGTGGTCATTGAAACCGATGTCCCCGGATCGGAAATCGATATTCGCTACGGTCCCCAAAACCTGACGGAGGGCGATACGGTCTACCTGCCCGCGGGCATCCAAATCCAACGGCGTTTCTCCGTCAACGGTTTCAACGGGCCCTGGCGCGTGGAAGCCGTTACAACAGGGCCGTGCGACATTACCGCCGATAATGACGACTATTGCTCTGTAACCATTGCGGCTCCTGCAGGCAGCCAGGTTGACCTGCGCTACGGACCGCAAAACCTGGTGAACGGCGATACCGTTTTCCTCCCCAAGCAAATCACGGTCCAGTGGCGTTTGGACAACGGTCCCTGGCAAAGTCAAACCGTCGGTTCGAACGGCTGCCTGATCGACGCCGACTAAAGATCCGAAAGAAAATATTAAACGAGGGCCGGAAGGGACGATTCCTTCCGGCCTTTTTTGGTTATTCCAACCTTTATCCTGGACACTTTTTGGGCAAGGCGGCGGCGCCCGAAAAGTTTTTCCTCAGTGCCTGTGGAAAACTTTGTGGAAATAACTGTGGAAAACCTGAAAGAGCCTAGAGAAACCGGGAGAAGCATCCACCTTACACACTTTTTTGTGCACTCCGGAAGGGTTGCTACCGGCCGTTTTTTTATCCTTGACAGGTCTAAATTGACTGGGGTAAAACAAGGGCGTTCCAAGTTTCACCATATTCCCTTCAAGCCCTGTGGAAAACTTGTGGAAATCTTTTTATTCGCCCCTTCGGCGGAGTGGGTATTGTTGTATCCACACCTCGGCTTTGTCCCAATCGCCGGACCGACAGTACTTCCTCCATTATGTGAGTCCACAGGACAAGACCTGGATAATGCCAACCTCCAGGAGGTGAAACTGATCGGAACCGATCTCCAGAGGGCGAACCTGCCGGGAGCCGATCCCACCAATTGCGTTCCCTGGCGAAAACCCACAGATATAAAAGTTCCTTGCACTATTTCCGTTAAGCGTTTTAATATACCGATGACATCAAATCAGGCGTGTAACGCCACCCATGTAATTTGGATCAGGTAGCCGATCACAGCCTCTTATCGATTTTTATTCTCTTAAAGGAGCATTTGTATGTTTAAGAAGTTCTGTTTATCCCTTGCCATGCTTGCTTTCGCCGGTCTCGGCGTTTCTCAATTGATGGCGGCGATTGAAATCCTCCCCGATCAGGCCTGTTGCGACTCGACCTGGAACGGTAATGATTTTTTCATCGCCACCTATGAAGGCCCGGGTAATTATGTCACCTGCCGTTATATTTCCGCGGACTTTAGCAACGTCTATATCGGCCCCGGTTGCTATAACTATTACTAAGCCGGGCCGTGGGAAGGAACCTTGAATAGATCTTTCCCGCCGGTTATATAACCCTTACAGGCAGGGCCGTCGGTCCTGTCTTTTTCTTACTATTTTATCGCTTGGAATAGTGGATCGGTTTTTTGGCGCCGATGGTGCCGGCCTGGTTTTGTTGACCCGCGCTTTGCGTGGCGGAGGCCCGGCTTTTTTCCTTTTCTTTACCGGCATGATCATCGTGGTCTTGGATGAAGTGGCCGACGATGCACTGGCCGTTGCCATGGGTTTCAGCGAGATTCAGCTCGGGTTTTTGTTCACCGTCTACTACCTGGCCGCGGCCGCCGGCGCGAAAGCCGCGCCCTGGCTGGAGCGTCGGACTTCTGTTTTCGGCCTGGCCGTTTTCCTGGTCTTGTTCACCGGCGCCTCCCTGTTGATCACGCTTTGGCTCGGCATGGCGACGGGCGCTTTACTCATCTTGATGCGCTCGATATCGATCGCCGTTTTGTTGCATTTGGAGATCACGGTGTTCAGTCCCCTTACCGATGCGAACAACCGCGCTACTCGTTCACCATGTTTAAATTCCTGCCCTACATGCCGACGGTCTACTTCGTGGGCAGTTTGATGGATCGCATCGGCCCGCCGGAGTTCGCCCGCCTGCCGGGTTTCATCCTGCCGGCGGTCGGGGCGATCTGCCTGTTACTCGGGCGGGGATTACCCATGAGGCAAATCGATTGAACACGCCGCGACGGGCTCCATCCAGCTCCTGAAGGCAATTATCCAGGTGCGCAATTGACTTAAGACACCGGCTTGACTCCATTGCGCACGTGTGCAATCGACCCAAGACACCGGCTTGACTCCATTGCACAGGTGGGCAATTGGCTTAAGACACCGGCTTGACTCCATTGCACACGTGTGCAATCGACCCAAGACAGTGGATTGATTCGATTGCGCACGTGTGCAATTGACTTAAGACGCCGGCTTGACTCGATTGCGCAGGTGTGCAATCGACTTAAGACGCCGGATTGACTCGATTGCACAGGTGTGCAATCGACTTAAGACACCGGATTGACTCGATTGCACAGGTGTGTAATTTTGTCAAGAAATTGATATATCAGTTTGCACACCACTTTAAGTTGTGCCGCCATTGTTAAATGAGCGGTGCACGTAAAATAATACCGTCACCGGGCCGCCTCGAATAATGACGAGCTCCCGAAGTAAATTCGGGCAAATACGAGCGTCTCTTGTACCGCTACCGCGAACTGGTATAATAGGCCGATTCGAGTTGGAGGCCCCCATGCAACGCGTCGGCGTTTTATTGATTTGCCTTCTTTTATGGATGGGGTGCGGTCCGAAACCTGCCGCTCCCGCTGCCGTTGAAAAGAAAAATGAGAAGCCCGTTGTCTCCGTGGTGGCCGAGCCCTTGAATGTCGGGCCCATCGAGGCTTTCGTGGAACTGCCCACCACTCTGGAAACCGAGCAACTGCTGACCGTGGTCGCCGAGGTTCGCGGCCAGGTGGAGGAATTGCTGGTGGATGAACAGGAAGCGGTGAAGGCCGATCAATTGTTGGCCCGCATCGATTACCAGCGCCGTCAGTTGGCCTATGACAAGAGTGTCATCGAACATGAGAACGCCCGGCGCACCCTGGAACGGCAAAAAAACCTTGCCGCCAAAGAGTTGAACACGCAAAGCGACCTGGACGCCGCTCAAATTGCCTACGACCGCGCCGCCATCACCATGAAGGAGGCCGGGATCGATTTGGACAAAGCCTCCATCCGCGCACCCTTCGACGGAATGATTGCCGAGCGGCACATTCGCAAGGGCCAGTTCATTTCGGAGGGCGGCGAGTTGTTCGTGGTGGTCGACCCCACCCGCTTGCGCGCCCAGGTTTTTATCCCGGAAAAAGATATCGCCCGCATCCAACGCGGTCAGAAGGCCCAGTTCAGCTTCGACGCCCTTCCCGGGGAGAAATGGACCGGAACCGTGGACGTCATCTCGCCCATCATCGACAAGGCCACCGGCACCTTCCGGGCGCGCATCGGTCTGGAAGCAACCGACGAGCGCCTGCGCGTGGGCCTGTTCGCCCGCGTACGCATCATCACCGAGGTGATCGACCGGGCGCTCCTGCTGCCCAAAAACGCGTTGGTCTATGAGGGCGGCGCGCCCCATATCTTCGTCTGCGAGGCTGACGGCAGTCGTATGTTGGCGCGAAAACGCTTATTGGCGCTGGGCTTGGAGACATCCGACTATGCCCAGGTGTTGCAGGGCGCTCAAGCCGGCGAGTCCGTGGTGATCAAGGGCCAGAACAGTTTGAAGCCGGATCAGGAAATCAGGGTCGCGGAGTAAGCGGATGGAATTCTTCCGTGTCACCACGCGCCGTCCGGTTGCTATTTCCATGGTCGTCACGGCCGTCCTGGTTTTCGGCCTGGTCTCCTACAACCGCCTGCCGCTCACGCTTATGCCGCGCATGAACTTCCCCAGCATCACGGTGCGCACCACCTATCCCGGCGCCGCGCCCGAGGAAGTGGAGCAGAGCGTTACCCGCCGTATCGAGGAAGCCGTGTCCGTGGCTTCCGGTCTCAACAGCATGGTCTCCAGTTCCCGCGCCGAGATGTCCAACATCGTGCTGTCCTTCAGTTGGGACACCGACATCAACCTGGCCTTGCAGGATGTCCGCGAGAAGTTGGACCAGGTCTTCCTGCCCGAGGAGGTCGACCGACCGTTGATCCTGCGCTACGATCCCAATTTGGACCCCGTGGTGAGCATGGCCCTGGCCGCGAATGAAGACACCATGGACCTGAAGCGCCTGCGCACCTATGCCGAGGAGGAACTGCGCTTCCTGTTGGATCGTATTCCGGGCGTGGCCGCGGTCAAGATTCGCGGCGGTCTCGAGGAAGAAATCGTCATCGAATTGGACAACAACCAAATGGCCGTTTTGGGAATAGATGCCGCCATGGTTGCCAATCGCCTGGCCCAGGAGAACATCAATTTGTCCGGCGGTATCCTCAAGCAGGGGACCACCGAGTATCTGGCTCGCACCCTCAGCGAATACGCCGGCTTACAGGAAATCGGCGATACGGTGATTACCGTGCGGGAGGACCGCGCCCTGTTCCTGCGCGATATTGCCAAGGTAGGGTACGGCCATCGTGATCGCGACATGGTGGTGCATATCACGCGGGCGGGCGGGGAACCCCGCGAGGCGGTATTGCTGGACTTCTATAAAGAGGCCGATGCGAATATCGTCAGCGTGGCAGAAGCCGTGCTGCGAACCACCGGCGTGAACCGGAGAAACCCGCCGGCAGGTACCATTGCAGCCCAATTACCCGAGGGCGTCAGCATGACCCTGCTGTCCAATCAGGCCCGCTTCATCGCCGGCGCGGTCAACGAGGTGCGCGACACCGCCATGGTCGGCGGGATCCTGGCCGTTTTGGTGCTGCTGCTTTTTCTGGGGAAAACGCGGCCCACACTGATCATCGGCACCGCGATTCCCTTTTCCATCGTCGCCACTTTCGCGCCCCTGAACCTGCAAGGCATCAGCCTCAATATCATGTCGCTGGGCGGTCTGGCCCTGGGCGTGGGCATGCTGGTGGACAATGCCATCGTGGTGCTGGAGAGCATCACTCGTTGCCAGGAGGAGGGCGACGGGCTGATCGAGGCGTGTGTTCGCGGTACGGGTGAGGTGGGAACCGCGGTGATTGCCTCTACACTCACCACCATAGCCGTCTTTTTTCCGTTGGTTTTCGTTCAGGGCATTGCCGGTGAGTTATTCGGCGACCTGGCCATGGCCGTGGTCTACGCCCTGATCGTCTCGCTGCTGGTGGCGCTGTTCGTCATTCCCATGTTGGCCAGTCGCGGCGCAAATCCCATACCCACCGGTTCCATGCGTACCCGCATGAAATCGCTGTTGCCCAAGGTACGATTCCTGGAGCCCTTTCGGCGACCCATGAAGAACAAATTATTACTGCTGCCCATGCTGCCGATCCGGCTGCTGGAAACCCTGATCCTGTTTGTGCTGTACCTGGCCTGGTGGGTGTTCTTCATTATCTTCCTGGCTGTCGGCGGCGTCATCAGCCTGGTGATTCTGGCCGCCAGGTGGGTGTTGCTTGCCTTCAACCGGACGGCGGGCAGGGCCATGGGTTGGTTCCTGGATCGCTTGAAGGGCGCCTATCGCGTGCTGCTGGGGTGGAGCCTTGGACACGGCCGTGTTTTCATCTGGCTTGGGATCGGCCTTGCCTTCTGGTTTACCTGGCGCGATTTCAACCGGCTGGACACCGAACTGATCCCGGCCATGCATCAGGGTCAGTTCCAACTACACCTGGAACTGCCGGTAGGCACCACGGTCGAAGCAGGAGCCCTGCTGGCGCGTGACCTGCAAACACGCATCGCCGCTATTCCGCGAGTCAGGGGCGTTTTCAGCGCCTTCGGCGTGGACCGCGAGGATGTGACCGCTGAAGACGACGGCCCGCAAACCGCACGCATCAACGTGGTCCTGCGAACCGAGAATTTGAAACAGGAACTCGCTCAATTCGAGGCGGAAATCATGGACCGGGTCCGTCTGCTGGCCGCCGATATCCCCGACGCGGAAGCCGAATTATCCACGCCCGCCCTGTTCAGCTTCTCCACGCCGGTCGAAGTGCAGTTACAAGACTACGACCTCGCCCGCCTGGCCGAGATCACGCCTGAAGCCATGGCGCGCCTGAGCAAGATCGGCGCCCTGGAGGATATCACCACCACCTGGCGACGGGGCAAACCGGAAATCCTGTTGCGGTTCGACCGCGAGAAACTGGCCTTCTACAACCTGAACGTTGACGAGATATCGCAACGCCTGCGTCGGATGATCCAAGGGGACGTGCCCACCCGGTTCAGCAGGGGCGATCGGCGTGTGGATATCCGTGTCCGCTTGCAGGAGGACCAGCGACGCCACCTCGAAGACCTGGGACAAATGACCATCAATCCAGGCGCGGAGGCGGCCCTGCCCCTTAACGCGATCGCCCAATTCGAGGTGGTCGAAGGGCCCGGAGAAATCCGGCGGGTGGATCAGAAACGCTCTTCCTTGATCCGTGCGGGCGTTGCCGGTGCGGGCCTCACGTCCATCACGCGCGATATCGAAGCGGCCCTATCCGATCTGGACATAGACTATACCCTGGCCGGACAATCCCTGGAGTTCGAAAAATCCAAGAGTTCGCTTATCCTGGCGGTTTTGCTCTCCATCTTCCTGGTGTACGTGGTGATGGCCTCCCAGTTCGAATCGGTGATCCACCCGCTGATCATCCTTTTCTCCATCCCGCTGGCCTTTTTCGGCGTGGTGGAGGTGCTGGTCCTGATGAACCTGAAACTTTCCATCCTGGTGTTCCTCGGCGTGATCCTACTGGCGGGGATCGTAGTCAACAACGCGATTGTATTGGTGGACTATATCAACCTGGAGCGTCGGCGAGGCCTGGCGCTGAAAGAGGCTTTGCTGGAGGCGGGAACCATTCGCCTGCGCCCGATCCTGATGACCACCATGACCACGGTATTGGGACTGCTGCCCATGGCCCTGGGCCTGGGCGAGGGCGCCGAATTACGCCGACCGATGGCGGTCACGGTCATCGCCGGCCTGTCTTTCTCGACCCTGTTGACGCTGGTGGTCATCCCGGTGATCTACTACACGGTAGAAAAATGGCGCGAAGGGTTCAGAGCAACGGCATAATTGCCCCGCGTACATTTCCAAGCAGGTGTTCTCTGCCGGCGGTATCGCCCGAGCTTTTTGAAAATGACGTATGATAAAAACGGAATAACGCACCGGAGATCCGTATGATTGAGAAAGTACAATTAAAAGGCGGCTCGCTGATTCTCCAAGCTCTTCTGGTGGTGTTCAGCGTCATCCTGGCTTTAACGGTCAACGAGTTCTGGCGCTCCCGTCAACTCCAAAGCCAGGCGTCGGAGGCAAAAATCCGTATCCTGGCCGAGATCGCCGCCAACCTGGAAAAGACCGGGGAGAGCCTCACCTATCACGAGAACGGCCTGGCCAAGCTTCAAGCGGCCCGGGTGGAGAAAACCCCTCCTGATTGGGGTGGATTCGACAAGGGCTTCGTCCACCCGGCCAAGCTCACAAGAACCGCCTGGGACGCGGCCCGTATGGCCGACCTGATTCCCCACATGGATTATGACGACGTGTTGCTGTTCTCGGAGTTCTACGAAATGCAAGAGGACTATCGCCGCCAGGAGGATATGGCGGGACAGGCTATCTTCAGCCTGTTGCTTGATCAGGGCATCCACGGGATGAACAGCAGAACGAACAACTTATGGGGCATCATCTACTCGTTCAAATACACGGAATCCAACATGATAAAACGCGGGGAAGAGATCCTTGACGCTATGGGGAACCCGAATCATTAAGATTTGATGCTTCCCATCCGGTGATATTTCTTTCGCCGAAGCCGATTCCTACGCCGATGATTTTCTTGTTCCGAGCACGGAATTTGTCAGCATAATTTCTATCGCGAATCTGTTGCAGGGCGTGGCCGGCAGGCTCGTTGTATTTGAACTCGAAGATATAGATATGCCGATCGGTTTCCAACACGCCGTCTATGCGTCCCAAATTGGTGCTCTCTTCCGCGCGGACCCGGACGGCCAGAAGGAGGAATAATGTGTGGAAAACCGTTTGGTAGTATTTCTCGTAGGGCAGGTGTAGTTCGTAGGGTATGTTGGCAAAGAATGCTGAGCGGAGAATACTGAAGAAGGCGTCTAAATCTTCGTTTTCCAATGCAGCAACCAACTGATTCAACTGATCTTCCCGATCATTATCCGAGGTTGGAGCCAACAATTTCAGAGTAATGAACAACCATGACTGCTCTACCTCACGGTTTGGAAAACCCAGGTGGTAATAGGGATTCCGCGGAGTTCCCGAGGTTTTCTTTATGGTGAGATAACCCGCCTGGAACAACAGCGTATCCAGATCGGCCCGGCGGATATCAAGGGACGGCAACATGTCGGCGCGAATCCTGAGATCGTAATACCTGTTCGGATCGAATGGTTGACCGCTTTTCAAGCGTTTGCTCAATTCGGCCATCAGGAACTTGGGTGAACCTGACTCAAACCAGAAGTTCCCAACCCGGCCAAGCTTGAACGCATTGAGCACTGACCACGGATTGAACACTCTTTCGTCTCCGCCGGAGAAACAATAGCCGTTATAGGTTTCCTCCAGGAGCGCGTAGGTTTCCTCCAGGTCCAGGTTCAACCGGGCGGCCAGGTCCTTGACATAATCGCCGAAGGGACCGCGTATCTCGTCCATGGTCCAACCCAACAGGCTTCCGTGGTTGGGATCGATACCCAACTCCAACAGATTGTTTAACTCCGAGAAAATGGAGACCTTAGAGAACTTGGTGATCCCCGTGATAAACAGCATCTTGACGTGTTTGGCAAGGCCTTTCAACACGCCGAAGAATTCGCGCAGTTTGTCCCGGTTCTTCTCGGCGGACTCTGGATCCTCAAGGTGATCGAGTAGGGGTTTGTCGTATTCATCGACAAGGATCACCACGCGGTTCTGCTTGGACAGCTCGCGGATCAAGCCTCGCAGGCGCGGGATGAGCGGTGTTTGCCCAGGAGTCAATCCGTATTTGAGCGCGGTGTGATCCAACTCGGCCAAAAGGTCCTGCTCCAGTTCCCGCTCGTTTTGGTGGGATAGAGTGGAGAAGTCAAGCCGCAAGATGGGATGCGATGGGAAATCATAGCCGCTTTTGGCCAGGGCCAGATCATCGAAAAGTTCTCTTTTGCCTTGGAACATAGCCTCAAGGGTGGAAATAAGCAGCGATTTACCGAATCGACGCGGTCTGGAGAAAAAGAAGTAACCGCCCCTGGTCAACTCGATCAGATGAGCGGTTTTATCCACATATAGATAGCCGTCATTACGAAGGATTTCAAAATCCTGGATACCGATCGGTAAGGGCTGCATAATGTCTCCCCCATCCACAATCATTTGATTATAGCAGGAAAAAAATCCGGGCGTTGTCCGTCAAGGCATTCTGTCGCCGCACGTTATGTTCTTTTCAAGTTCCGGTGACACTCACTCCGGGCGCAGGGTGTACAGGTAGGCGATCAGGTCTTCTATTTGTTGCGGGGTCAAGCCCAGGTTGGGCATGAGGGTTTTGGGCTTTTGAGCCATGGGGTTGGCCAACCAACCGCGTAGGTAGGTGGTAGTGACGTCCGCCCGGGCTGCCGTTTTCTCGAAGGGGACGGCTCCGGGGAACAGCTTTCCCGCCCCCGCCACCAGGTGGCAGGTTGCACAGAGTTTTTCGGCAAGTACTCTGCCCGCATCCGCATTGCCGTTACTGGGTCCCCAGGCCGGCGTCGCGTCTCCGGTGTAGGTAACGGGCGCGTCTTCGGGGCCGGTTCCGCAATGGCTCAGGGTAAGCAGCAGAGCGGCGACCGTTATCAGGCGGGCCATGAAAACCTCCGCAAGGATACTCCCCGGTCCAATGGCTATCGGCTAAAAATGCCGAGCCGGGGAGCAGATCGACGGAGAAGGATTCTAGCACATGACATCGTGACCCGGGAGATGCCTTCATGGTCCCGGCGTCGGGCGGTCGATCGGCCCGACGCCGCCATGGAGGAACCGCTTGATCGATGCTTATTGGAGGTTTAACTTCAGGGTGCCGGTTTTCTTTTCGCCGTTGCGTTTGATCTCGGCGTGGGTACCGCTGAATTTGCCTTCTATGCTGGTGCCTTGGAAGGTGAAAGTCCGTTGTTTGTTTTCATTTTTGACCGTACCCTTCAGGCTGCCGTTTTCCAGGTTGCCCTCGGCCGTTCCCTTGTAGACACGGTTGCGGCCGTCAAAGCGGAAATAAAAGACAACCGACCACCGGTCGCCTCTTTTGTGGGTGAATTCCGCTTTCAATTTACCGGGAGATTTTCTGCTGTATGTCCAGACATAGGAACCCTCCATGGTATACATTTCCGGTCCCGGTGTCGCGGTGAACCCGAGAGGAATCGCCAGGCAAAGAATGATCAAACACTTTTTCATCGTGTCTCCTTTTAAAAACCTACTATCGAAAACACACCCATGGGATACCCTGCTAACTCTTACGTAGCGGTAAGGCTCGTGTTGCACTTCGTTTCCACCGGTCCCGGGGAATGAGATTCCCGGAGCTAAAACCTGGTGGGATCAAAAGCAGAACCGCATCGAGGAAACATACATAAGGTTTCCAAAAAGTGCACATCATGGAATCACGTATCGTTCTTCAGAGCCCATCGAGATGCTAACGCTTGTCGAGCAGGCACTTTACAGTATTGAATCGGCCGACTGCCCCTATCTCGTCCATGGCGAAATAAAATGCTATAATCGTGACGCACGCTGTTTTGCCGTTTTTCATGAGAAAATGGCTACAATATGGGGAGATGCGGTCATGGACCCCGCGGAAAGTCTACATATCCGAAACCTGGTCATGTTGTTGGGCGCCGAGTCTCCTATCGTCAGGCGAAAGGTTCGTCACGAACTGAGCCGGTCCTCGGATCGGCTGCAGCTGTTTCTGGATACCTACCAACCGGAGTTACCGCCCGAATTGCTCTTCGAGTTGGAAGAAATCCGCCAACGCCGGCAGCAAAGCCTCAGGCACGAAAACTGGCTGGACTGGCTGCGGCAGCCCACTTTCCACCTGCAACTGGAAAATGCCTTGAGTTATCTGGCCGGTGTTCAGTCGGAGTCGCCCCCCTATCCACCATTATCGGTGATGCTGGACGGCATCGTTCAAGACTTCCTGGCCGAAAGCGGGGAACACACCCCGACCGGTTTGAACAAGTACCTCTTTGTAGAGAACCGCTACCGGGGCGCCGAAAAGTCCTATTATCACCCACTCAACAGTAACCTGCCCCATGTCATTGCTACGCATAAGGGATTGCCGATCAGCCTGGCCCTTATCTTTATGCTATGCGGCATTCGCCTCGGTCTCAACATTCAGGGTTTCAATCTTCCCGGACATTTCCTGGCCCGGGCGGATGAAGACGGCGAAACTTTGCTTTTCGATTGTTTCAATAAGGGCAAACGTCTTTCCCGTCAGGAAATGACGGCAGCGGCGCTTTCGCCGAAGATCGATTTCCAGGGTCTGTTGGACCGACCGCCGACCGCGGCTCAGATCATCACCCGGGTCCTGTTGAATATGATCAATGCCTATTACCAGGACGGTTCCCTGAACAGTTACCGACAGGTGCAGGGCCTGCTTTCCCAATTGCGCGAGCATGAGGCGCCGGCAGAAGACACGGAAAAACCGCCGTTGTTCCAACCCGGCCAACTGGTGCGTCACCGGCGCTACGGTTACCGGGGCGTTGTCGTAGAGTTGGACCCCTCCTGTAAGGCCGATGAAGCCTGGTATCGCTCCAACCTGACGCAACCCAGGCGCGATCAACCCTGGTATCACGTGTTGGTCGATTGCTCCACGGCCACTACCTACGCGGCTCAGACCAGCCTGGAGCCGGACCCGGACAGCGCGGAAATTCGGCATCCGCTGATTACGCTTTACTTCGATCGCTTCCAAGAGGGCCGCTATCAACGTAACGAAACGCCGTGGAATATGCCGGGTTAGCTGAACCTACCGCGCAATCGATGTTAAGATAGGTCTATTGCCAACCGGGAGGTAGTTTATGACGCTTAGAGATCGCGTGGCCGTACTACAGCAAGATATCACCACCCTGGCCGTGGATGCGATTGCCAACGCGGCCAACAGCAGTTTACTGGGCGGAGGCGGGGTTGACGGCGCCATTCATCGCGCGGCAGGACCGGAACTGGCCGCCTATTGCCGCAACCTGAACGGCTGTAAGACGGGCGATGCTAAAATCTCGCCGGGTTTCCGGCTGGCGGCCAAATGGGTTATCCACGCGGTCGGTCCCGTGTGGAACGGCGGCGCCGGCGGTGAAGACGCATTGTTAGCCTCCTGTTACCGCAACGCGATGCGCCTGGCCGAGAGCAAGGATTGTCGCACCGTGGCCTTTCCGTCGATCAGCACCGGGATCTACGGTTTTCCCATCGAGCGGGCCGCACGGATTGCGGTTACGCAAGTGAAGCAGGCGCTGGTTGACGATTTGCGTTTTGAAAAGGTTTACCACGTCTGTTTCAGCGCTGATGATGCCGCCGTCTATCAAAAGGCCGTGGATGAAATATACAGCTGACCTTTATTGTGAAAGAAAGGCGGTTCGCACTTTCAACCGAACCGCCTTTCCTGTTTGTTGCAATCAGCGAACCCGGAACGTAAGTCCGAAGGTTCGCGGCGGCGCGTAACTGCTCAACAGCAGTTCCTCGCGACCCGCGCCGGGCGGGAAACCGACCGCGTTGGGCGGGGTCAGCAGACGATTGGGCGTGGTGATCTGTGCCGCCAACACGTCGTCGTCTTCCAGGTTGCGCACCCAGAATTCTATCGCAAAGCGACCGCGGCCGAATTCATAGACCAGGCGCAGGTCGGTTCGCGTGTAATCGTCTTGCAGGTTTTGCGGGTTGTTGAAAGCAAGCAGGTAGAACTCACTCTCGTAGTGGAACTGAATCTTCGGCGTCAGGGTACCGTCCTCGCCGATATCGAAGACATAGGGCTCCCAGTTGATATTCAGCGAAACATCCGGGGCTTTGATCAGGGAATTACCGCTGAGATCTTCAAGGATCACCCCGGGTGTTTGTGGATCGTCCACGTTGTCGAAAACATCGTATTCCGCGTGCAGCAGGCCCAGGGTCATGGCCAGCCGGCTCCTGGTGGTGGGCAACAGGTTGGCGGTAGCTTCCATACCGTATAGCGTAGAGGCGCCCGCGTTCACCGTAACCGTGGTGGCTTCGACCACCTGGGAGACCTGCTGGTCCTTGAAATCATAGTGGAAGAAGGCCAGGTCCATTTGCCCCCGGCCATTCCAGAAACGACCCTTGGCGCCGCCTTCCAAGGCATCCAGGAATTCCGGTGCGTAGACGGCGGTATCGTTGAAGCCGCCGGAGCGATAACCCCGAGAGGCATTGGCGTAGACCATCCAATCGTCGTTGACGTCCCAGTTGAAACCGGCTTTCCAGGTCAGTTCGCTCCAGGAATCGTTTTGAATGCGGGGTACACAGCGGAAGATGGTGACCCCGCCCACCTCGCAGTAGGGCGCGGCGGCATGATCCAAAACTTCCGAGGGATCTACGCTTTGCGGCGCGGTGAGGGGTTCAAGGGTGAAACCGGCATAGCTCCCGTCGCCGTCATCCTTTTTATCCTCGGTCCAGCGCAAGCCGCCGGTCAGGCGAAACCGATCATTGGCGCCGAAACGGTAGGACACCTCACCGAAAGCGGCGTTCGATTCGGCGGTTTGATCGGTAAAGCGTTTGACACGCACCGCGGGATCAGCGGCGGCCTGAGGCGGGATCAAACCAAGCACCGGCGCGATGAAGCCGGCGCCCTTCAAGCCCTCCACGAAGGCGTCGAAGGCTGCATCTTGAGATTCCTTGAAGGCATAGAGGCCTATCAACCAATCCATCTTTTCAGTGCTGCCGGACAGGCGCAACTCCGAGCTGATGCTGTCTGAGGTCTGGTCCAGAACGGCGTAGTTACCGGTTGTGGGTCCCACCACCGGCGGCGTATCGGCAAAGGGGCCGGAGAAGCGCATCAACTCTTCTACGGTGGGCACCAGATCGGTGCCGTCGCGGTCTACGCGATTATTGCGCTGGTGGCCGCGAAAGGCTGTCAGCCAGGTCAATTCGGCGCCGATAAAGCTGTGATTCAACTCTGCTTTGATGCCCCAGTCGTTGTTGTCGACGAACGGGTCCGTGTTCAAACCGAAGTTCTGCGGATCGGTAGCAAAGGGATAGGCAAACCCGGTGGGATCGGAGGAACGGTCATAGGGCGCGGCTGCCATAACCGAGCCGTTGCCGCCTTCCTCGAAATAATCGACGGTCATCAACAGCGAGGTGCTGTCGGTCGGTGTATACAGGAGAGAGGCTCGTGCGCCCCACTGATCGGCGTCGTTGCCGTCGGGCGCCGGACCGTTGTCAACGGTTCCGTCGTGCTTGCGGTAGGAAAGGGCGACGCGTGTCGCCAGCGTACTGTCGATGAGGGATGCGTTGATCATCCCCTCCCCTGACAACAAGCTCTCGCTGCCGCTCGACAGCGATGCGGAACGCTCGGAGCCGAGAATCGGCCTGTTTGGAATCACGTTTACGGTGCCGGAGGTGGTGTTGCGGCCGTAAAGGGTGCCCTGAGGCCCGCGCAATACCTCCACGCGCTCCATGTCATAAAACAACGAATTGCTGCTGGAAATACGCGGAAGGTAGATCCCGTCCAGGTGAACGGCGATGGAGGGATCGCCGTCGTTGGTGATGTTGTCATTGGAGATGCCGCGAATGGTCAATTGAGCGCCGCCGTAGCCGACATCGATATCGCCGAACTTGAAATTGGGCACCAACATGGCCAGGTCCTCGGTCCTTGCCACACCGTGCCGGTCCAGGGCTATCTGGTCAAAGGCGGAGACGGCCTGCGGCGTTGCCCGTACGGTAGAGATCCGCTTCTCGGCAGTGACCACGATCTCTTCCAGGATAACGGGTTTTTCTTCCTCTTCGGACTCCTGAGCCTGGACAGGGACGGCAATGGTCAAGCCGAGGTTACAGATAACAATCAGAAAAAGCGTGTGTATTTGCTGCGTTTTCATGACTCGTCCTTACGAAGCAAGCTAACACCCCAAGAATTGTACGCTAAATAATTGTAAAATCTTGTGAATATGAAGAAAAACCGGGAATAAAAAGTGACCGACCCGGCCATTCGAAACCGCGCCGGCTGCGACAAACGGGTAATGGGATTTTTGTTGGGAGTGATCACACCCGTTTCGAGGTATTTAGGCTCGCGGTCAAGACGTATCGGGGGTTCAATTCGTCGCAAAGAAAACCGATTTGTATTGACTGAAGTGGTCCAGCGCCGCCATACCCTGTTCACGCCCCATACCGCTTTGCTTGAAGCCGCCGAAGGGCGCCTCGATATGGACCGAGGACGATGAGTTTACCGACAAGACGCCCACCTCCAACGCTCGGGACACCCTCATGGCGCGACCCACATCTCGGGTCCACAGGCTTCCCGCCAGGCCGAAGTTGGAGGCATTGGCCAGGCGAACGGCTTCGACCTCGTCA
>JAAUYB010015125.1_pt1 | contig 56286 bp, 45 predicted proteins | sample 7278071 | NCBI WGS metagenome assembly JAAUYB01 (sample SAMN14350121, study PRJNA611818) | marine sediment metagenome | isolation source: surface marine sediment (1.8m) | place: French Polynesia: Moorea | collected 2018-08
GCCGCGCGAACCTTCTCAACGAACAGGAAGTGGCGACCATCGTGCGCAAGAACGGCTACCGGCTCTGGGGCAACCGCAGCCTGGCCTCCGATCCCCTCTGGGCCTTCCTGTCGGTTCGACGCACCGCCGACATGATCTACGAAAGCGTCGAAGCGGCGCATCTCTGGGCGATGGACCGGCCGTTCTCGGCGCAGCTCCTGAAGGAGATCGCGGACAGCGTCGATGCCTACTTGCGAACGCTAAAGGCGCGCGGCGCGATCCTGGGCCACGACGTGTGGCTCGACGCCGAGCTCAACACCGAGGCGACGCTGAAGGCCGGCCAGCTCTTCATCGACTTCGACATCGAGCCGCCCGCGCCGCTCGAGCGGCTGACCTTCCGGGCTCACCGCAACGGCGCCTACTACGAAGAGCTGGTCGCACAGTCGCAAGCCGCCTGACGATCCCACCGACAAGGAGACACGGCCATGGCCTACCCCCGCAAAGTCAAGAACTACAACGCCTTCCTCGACGGCGTGAGCTACTTCGGCAAGGTCGACGAAGCCACGCTTCCGGTCCCGAAGCTCAGCACCGAGGATCACCGCGGCGCCGGCATGGACGCGCCGGTCGCCATCGACATGGGCATGGAAGCGATGACCGCCTCGATCACGCTTGCCGAATGGCCGGCCGAGGTCCTGACCAAGCTTGGCACCCGCCAGCAGCTCGTGCTGCGGCCCGCGGCGATGGGCGAGACGGATTTCTCCGCCGACACCTATATCGCCACGATGCGCGGCCGGATCACCACCGCGCACCCCGAAACCCTGAAGACCGGCGGCGACAATCCGATGAAGCTCGACATGGCCGTCGACTTCTACCGGCTGGAGAAGGACGGCGAAGAGCTTCTGGAGATCGACATCGAGAATGCGGTTCGCACGATCGGCGGCGTCGACCAGCTCGCTGACATCCGCCGCGCCATGGGCATTTAACGCGGCCTTTGAAGGAGCTTTGAAATGGCAACCGGAGCCAATATCGCCAGCGTCACGCTGGAGCACCCGCTCGGCAAGGGCGAGGACAAGATCACCGAGGTCACCGTAGCCAAGCCGACTGCGGGGCCGATGCGCGGGCTGAAGCTGCTCGACGTGGTGCAGATGGATGTGAGCGCCTTGAGCGTCCTCTTACCCCGGATCACCACGCCCAGCCTGTCGCCCGAGCAGATCGACCGCCTGGACCCTGCCGACCTGATGCAGATCGGCGCCCGGGTGTCGGCTTTTTTTACCACGGACCGGGATCTCAAGGCGGCCGGAGCGCCGCCGATCAACTAGCGCTCCCGAACGATGTTGAAGAGGCCGAGGCCGACCTCTTCGCCACCTTCCACTGGCGGCCCGAGGACACCGCTCCGATGAGCCTCGAAGAGATCGCCCGCTGGCGCGAACACGCGCGCCGGCGGTTCCAGCCGGAGGATGACAAAACGTGAGCGCGGCCGACCTCAACCTGCAGCTGGTCCTGGAGCTCGTCGACCGCGCCACCGCCCCGGCCCGCGCCGCCATCGCTGCCGTGCGCCGCGCCGGCGCCGCCGTCCAGCGGGCCGGGCGCGGCACGATCGATTGGTCGAACAAGCAGCTCTCGGCGATCAGCGCCAATCGCGCGGCAATGCAGGCACAAGTCGTCGACACAGCGGCCCTTGGTGTCTCGCTCTATGCGCTGACCAAGCCCGCGGTCGAGTTCGAGGTCGCCATGGCCGGCGTCAAGAAGGTCATCGACTTCGAAGAGCCCGAAGCCCTGAAGCTTCTCGGCGACGACATCCTCGACCTGATCTCCGGCGGCAAGATCCCGATGGCGGCCGAGGGCATCGCCGCCATCATCGAGGCCGCCGGCCAGGCCGGGATCGTCGCGGCCGAGCTCGGCGATGCGGAGAAGCGCCAGGCGCTCATCGACTTCGCCGCCGACGCCGCCCGCATGGGCGTGGCCTTCGATGTCTCGGCCGAACAGGCCGGCAATGCCATGGTGATGTGGCGGTCGCGCCTGAAACCGACCCAGCCGGACGTGCTCAAGATGGGCGACGCGGTCAATCATCTGTCGAACAACATGGACGCGACCGCCGCCGCGATCCTGACCGTGATCAACCGGCAAGGCGCGGTCGCGCAATCCTCCGGCCTGATGCGCGAAGAGATCGCCGCGCTTTCGGCCGCCTTCGTCGCCGCTGCCCCGTCGCCGGAAATCGCCGCCACGGGCATGAAGAACTTCCTCTCCACGCTCACCAAGGGCGCCGCGGTGACGGATGCCGAGAAGACCGTCCTCGACCAGCTCGGCCTCGATGCCGAGGAGCTCGCGCGCAAGATGCAGGTCGATGCCAAGGGCGCGATCATCGAGGTGATGGAAGCGCTGGCTGAGCTGCCCCAGCATGCCCAGGCGGCCGCGCTGTCCCGGCTCTTCGGCGAAGAAAGCATTGGCGCGATCACCCCGCTTCTGACGAACCTCGAGATGCTGCGCGGGTCCTTCGAGCTGGTGGCCGATGCGGAGGCCTTCGCCGGGTCGATGCTGCGGGAATACGAAAGCCAGGCCTCGACCACCAACGCCCAGCTCATTCGCATGCGCGGCTTTGCCAAGGCGCTCTCGGTCACGATCGGATCGGCGGTCCTGCCGGAGCTGAACGCACTCCTGGACACGCTGATGCCGCTCATCGGCGCGGCGCGAGACTGGGCTGCGGCGCATCCCGAATTGATCACGCTGGCCTTCAAACTGGCGGCCGCGCTGTTGGTCCTGCGGGTGGCGACGCTCGCGGCCCGCTGGGCCTTCTACGCCGCCGCGGTTCCGGTTCTCCACCTGGTGCGCGCGGGCGGCTGGCTTCTCGTTATGCTGCCGCGATTGGCCGGCGCGATGCTGGGGCTCCTGAACCCGCTGACCCTGATACGCGCCGCGGCTCTCGCGCTGCGCACGGCCCTGCTCTTCTCCGGCGTGGGCGCGGTGATCGCCGGCCTTGCGATGGGCGGGCTCTGGATCTTCAACAACTGGGCAGGGCTCAAGGCGTTCTTCGCGGGCTTCGGCGAAGGCCTGCGCGCCGCCCTCGGCCCCGCAGCACAGCTCCTCGAGGCCATCCTGGCCAAAGGCCGCGCCACCCGCGACTGGCTGCGCGAGATCACCGGGCCGCTCGACCTCACGGCCGAGGCCTGGCGCGAGATGGGCGAACGCGCCGGGGCAAGCTTGGGCGGGATCATCGCGCGGATCTCCGAGTGGACCGGCGCCAACCCGGCCTTCCTGGCCGGCATCGCCAAGCTGACTGCCGGGCTCGTGCTCTTGCGCGCCGTGCTGAACCTGCCGGCCCGCCTTGTCTTCGGCAGCTTCCGCCTGCTCGGCCGCGCGGCACGCGCGGCGATCTGGCCGATCCGGGGTCTCATACGGATCATCGCGCGCCTGGCCGGCCTCGCCCCGATCCGCTGGGCGCGGCTCATTCCGAAGATCGGCTGGGTGCCGCTCGCGGGAAAGCTGGCCTGGGGCACACTCGTGGCCGGCCTGCGCTGGTTCCTCTTCATCCCGCTGATCCGCTGGGTCGCGCTTGCCGGCAAACTGGCCTGGGGCAAACTGGTGCCGGTCCTGCGCTGGACGCGCTTCGTCAAGCTGATCGGCTGGGCAGCACTCGCCGGCAAGCTCGCCTGGTCCGCCCTCCTGCCGCTTTTGAGCTGGGTCGCCTTCATCCCCGGCATCGGCTGGGCGCTCCTGGCCGGCGTTCTGGCCTGGACGCTCCTGATCAAGTCGAAGCTGCCCTGGCGCGACTTCATTCCCGAGATCGACTGGGGCTACTGGTTCTCCTTCCGCTGGGTCGACAAGCTACCGGCCTGGAACTGGTCCGAGATCATCCCGCCGCTCAATCTCGGCCGGTTCGTCCCACCGCATCTGCGTGGCGTCACGCCGGGCGGCGCGCCGTCCTCGAAGCCGCCCGTCGGCCCGGATGCAGGAGCCACAGGCCCGATGCGGCCGCCGCATCTCGACGCCCCCGTCCAGGCCCGCGCCCTCGGTGGGTCGTTCGCGCCAGGCTGGCTCCTCACTGGCGAGAATGGCCCCGAGATGGAGTTCCGCAGCCATGCCGGCTTCATCGCCCACAATCGGGCGCTACGGACGGTCCTGGCGACCTCCGAGTCTGCCCGCCGCAATGTCGCGGCGGCCCGCGCGGGGCTACCGGCGATCGCGGCCGCGGCGGCGCCATTGTTCCACCTCACGGCCAAGCAGATGCCGCTGAAACTGCCGCCGACGGCCGTTGAACGCCGCGCGCCGATCCGGCTCGACACAAGGGCAGCCCTGCGCGGGCCTGGCGCCCAGCGCGGCGACGGCGGCACAGTCCAGGCCACCATCCACATCCACCAGGCGCCGGGCCAGGATCCCAAAGCGTTGGCCGAGCAGGTGATGCGCAAGCTCAAGCGGCTGCAGACCCGCGCCTCACGTGGTGCCGAGTTGCATGACGGAGGCGACTTCGATGCCGCTTAATCTCGGCATCAGCCTGGTCATGATGGGGCTCGGCCTCTTTCGCTTCGGCGTGAACCGGGCGGCCTATCAGACCCTGACCCGCGAGACCGGGTTCCGCTGGGCGCAGATGGACCGGGTCGGGCGCAAGCCGGCGCTGCAATTCCTCGGCCCCGATGCCGCGGTGATCACCCTTGAAGGGGTGATTTATCCCCACTTCAAAGGCGGTCTCAGACAGGTCGAACTGATGGCCGCCATGGCCGGTCTCGGCCAGCCGATGATGCTCGTCGACGGGCTCGGCTGGGTCTGGAGCCGCTGGGTGATCGAAAGCGTGACCGAGAAGAAGAGCTTCTTTCTGGGCGACGGCGCTCCGCGCAAGATCGAGTTCTCCATGACGCTGAAGGCCTATGGCGGAGACCTGCTATGAGCGTCTACGTCACCAAGGACGGCGATGTCCTCGATGCGATCTGCCTCGCCGAGCTCGGTAGCACCGAGCACGTCGCCGCAGTTCTCGACGCCAACCCGGGCCTTGCTGCCGCCGGACCGGTCTTGCCCAAAGGCGTCGAGATCGATCTTCCTATAGTGGCAGCGCCGGCACCGCAGGCGCCGATCCGGCTCTGGACCCGCTCGTGACGCCGGCCTTCGCGATCACCGCCGACGGCGCCGACGCGACGGCCGCGATCGGCGACAGGCTCCTGTCGCTGCGCGTGACCGACCAGGAGGGCATCACCTCGGACCGGTTGGAGATCGAGATCGACAACCGCGATCTGCGCGTCGCGATGCCGGAGCACGGCGCGCTCCTCGAGGTCTCGCTGGGCTTCCGGGAAACAGGCCTGACCCGGCTCGGGAGCTTCGTCGTCGACAGCACCGGCGGGTCCGGGCCCGAGCTGCGGATACGAATCGGGGCCAAGGCCGCCGACATGGCCGGGTCGATCCGCGCGCCCAAGACACGCGCCTGGGAGGACGCGTCGCTCGAAGACATCGTCTCGACGATTGCGGGCGAGGTCGGTCTGGAGCCGGTGGTCGGCGACAGCATTAAGGCCGTCCGCTTTCCGTTTGTCGCTCAGAGCGCCGAGAGCGATCTGCACCTCCTGACCCGCCTCGCCCTTCCGCTCGATGCCACTGCCAAGCCAGCCGACGGCCGCCTCCTCGTGGTTCGCCGCGGCGAAGGCAAGACCGCCGGTGGCCAGGCGTTAAAGCCGGTCGCAATCGTGCCGGCGATGCTTCTCTCCTGGGACTTCGAGATCGCCGACCGCGGCCTCTACAAATCCGTGGAAGCCGAGTGGGCCGACACCGGCGCGGCCGAAACCCGCAAGGTCACCGCCGGCGACGGCACACCGGTGCGCAAGCTGCGCCGCGTCTTCAGCTCCGAAACCGAGGCGCAGGCGGCGGCCGACGCGGCACTGGCCCGCTCCGAGCGCGGCGTCTCTTCCCTCGATGTCGAGTTGGCGACATTCGAGCCGGCGCTCTTCGCCGGCGGCCTGGTCGACCCCAAGGGCTTGGGCGACGCCCTCGCCGGCACCTGGCACCTGAAATCCGTCGCGCATGTCCTCGATGGCGACGGGCTCCGATCGGAGTTCCGCGCCGAGCGGGGGCAGGAATGACGTCCGGTCTCCGCACGCCGGCCGGGTCGCGCGAGGGCGGCTATCACCTGGCCTTCTACAAAGGCCCCGGCCGGCCCGACGATCGGCTGATCCGATTCGCCACACGGTCCATCTACAGCCACGTGGAGCTCCTTTGGCTCGCCCTCGACCAGGTGACGGCCGAGGGCGCCCTGGCCATCTCCTCGAGCGGGCGCGACGGCGGCGTGCGAACCAAGCGAATCACCTTCGCCCCGGACCGGTGGGACGTCCTGGCCGCGCCCTGGGCGCCCGACGACGCCTGGGACACGGCCGAGGCAGAGCTCGACCGGCGCTACGACTACATCGGCATTCTCCTCAGCCAGATCGTGCGCCTGCAGCGCCACGCCCGCACCCGCTGGTTCTGCTCCGAACTCTGCGCCGCCGCGCTTGGGTTCGAGATGCCACAGAGCTACTCGCCGGGCGATTTGGCGCGGACCGTCGTGCAGATGAACCGGGCGTTTGTGTTGGGGCGAAACCCCCGTTTCCAGCTTTGAGTTGGCCAAAATTTGGCTTCAAGAATAATAGACGTATGCCAAGGCTCGCCAAAGGCACTCTTCCTACCAGCGCCACCAAACCACGAATTACCAACGAAGTTTCAATGCATTGAGCAGGGAGGCGGGTCGACTTGCCCGTCATGAGTGGCTGAGAACCGCGAGGCCTCGGAGTTTACAACTAGATTTGGAGCTAGCCCAACATGAGCATCAGCACGACCACCAGCAACAGCGAAATCGCAGCACCTGCGAAAAACGAACTGCCGCCGAAGATGCTCAATTGTCGGCCCTTGTCATTGCTGCTGACGGTAACAACAGGTGCGCGGGATTCCTTCGACATGGCCTCATAATCGTCGATTTCTGAGGTAGCTGTCCGATTGACTTCTGTGCTAGTATCGGTGCCAGGCATGGGCATCTCCATTTGTTCGTGCTCGGCTAGAGGGGGGGTGGAAGTTGGCGCTTTGGCCCCCCTCGACTTTTTTTGGAGTCGAGTGCGTACGCACCCATATTCTCACTGAAATACTACTACCGCGCCACTATTTGAAAAGCTTGACTCCCGCCAATGACGACCGCGAATCGCCTAAGTGATTGAGCGAAGCAAAAAACGCGCAGGAATTGCCACGCTTTGCGTGAAAATCCAGTTGTGAGATCGTTCATACTTGAGGAGCTCTGGTGTTGGAATCCGCTGGTTTTAAGTTTGTTGGCGCTCAGATTCGAGATGCCCCAGGGCTATTCGCCAGGTGATATGGCGCGCAGCGTCGTGCAGATGAATTAGGCGTTTGAGTTGGGGAGGGTGGGTCGGGCGCCGCCAGAACGGTCGGAGTTCTCATGAGTTTGTTTGCGGCAGACGGCTTCATGGTCCGGCGGCCGTTGACCGACGAGCGAAAGAATCGAGGCACCCTACCGATCGCATCACATTCAGAAGAGATTGGAGACAAGACGATCTTCACAAATAGCCAGGCAATCAACGAGTCATTCTGGCCATTGCGCGTTTCGGTCATACAAAGAGCGCGGGCTAGCTCAAGGATGCCCATTGTCGAACTCAGGTGTCGTGATAGCATAAAACCGTTTATGAAACTCCAGGAAGTGCATTGTGGCTGAGTTATCGGCGACGGTTAGGCTACGTCCGACAAGACTTGCCTTGCTAGTACGACCGCGCCCAAGATATCTGCCTGAGATTCGCAGATTCATGCAGATATGTTGCTGCATGTGGGGCGGCCAGTTTAATCCCATTGTTCCCGTTTTTCGGGTTCACCCCAAAGAATGGCGACCCGAGATCTTTGAACTCGAAAATGGCGCCGAGGTCGCCAAGGGCTACATTGAATTCTTCGAACCCGATGTTTTCGTCGAAGCCGAACACGGGCTCCTCGAGTCCATCGGACTAAAAAAGGTCAGCGGCGATCGCGAAATTCGAAGACGAGTTTTCACTCTAGATGAATTGCTTGCCTGCCAACCAAATCGCGACTGGGCGAGTCTAGCCGTAGGTTTGGAAATCTCGGATGTACTCCGCGAGATTTACGTCACCGAACAGCGGTTTAAGTTGCGTGATCGTCGGTTGGCGAGCGTATTCAGCCCCGTCAGCGGTTCTGCCTACGTTGAAGCAATGTATGGGGTTTACCCGGCAAATCAATCCGAGCGATACTTCAGCCAACAGTACAAGGATGTATTCGAACCTAATGAAGTTGAAGCAAATGCCGAAGGCTGGCGCAAAGTGTTTCTACGCGGCGCCTATACACCCTTGCGGGTCACGAGATATGGCCTTGAGACAGATCGTGCATGGCACGATGACATTGTCATTTATATATTTGATGAAAAATGTACTCCCGACATTGTTGACCTTTGGAATCTGAGGTTGGAGCCAAATCCAATTATACCGGTACCGATAAGTCTGTTTCCGGAATTGGTTGGTGATATTGTAGAGATAATTAAAGGTGAGCATCGACGCCTTCAAGGCAATCCCCAAGGCATAATGCATCAATCGACAGTCGAATTGTCGCGTTCGCTTTCAGAACAACAGATAGAAAAGATCACGAGCTTGCTACCTGAGACGCTGCCAAAAGGAGCCTGGTCTCTCAAGAAATGGCGAAATCGGATTTGGAAACGAACGACCATCGAGGATGTGCGACGACCGAGACCGCTTCGAGTTACGGCCAAAGAGAGCCGTCAGCGATTGAAGGTGGATCACGGCGAGCATGTTACGACAGGGTTTTCAACCCTTTCACCCGACTTTGCCTCAGTCTACGGGCCGGGCTTTTGCGCGAGGTGGGTCAATGTTGTGAAAGCAGAGCAAGCCGATGACTGGAGCATTGCTACTGTAATACCACACAATACCGAAAACCCGGATTGGCCACGACTTGATTTCCTGGGAGAGAGGGTCAACGTTGGAAGTGAAGGATGGTGTTTCACCCAGCAGTTCAAGGACTCAATTGAGACGATTGAATTGCTGTCTCATGAAGACGCGATCATCGGAAGCCTGGAACAAATTGGCGTGGAAGTCGCCGTTTCTGAGCCTGGGCACATTGGAAGACAAATACTGAATCAACTCGGCGGGAAGTTCGGCATAGGACTATTGAAAGACGCGGAGACCTTGAAGACGCTGAACGACATGGCTGGGGGCATTCGAGTCCGTGGAGATAGCGAAGAAGTCTTCGATCGACGAACCAAGTCAGTCGCCGAGTGGCATTCCTTGATGGCCAAACGATCAAACAGAAGTCGACTGGGCAAAACAGACATATCTCACTTCACCGATCGGAATGTCATTGTACTTGGCGTTACGTCAGATTGTCCGTATTGCACTGAGGTGAACTGGCATAGTCTTAGGGAAGTTGACTATAATCTCATATGTGGTCGTTGTCTTGGAGGCTATCGGTTTCCGCAAGGTGCTTTGAGAAGGCAAAATGGAAACTGGGCTTATCGAGTGACTGGACCGTTCGCAACTCCCGACTATGCTCGAGGGTCATACGGTACGCTGCTAGCGATAGACTTTTTGTCTGGAACAACATTTTTTCGGAACGAGATGACCTTTTCACCGGGTTTGCGGCTCAAGATTGACCATGGTGAACCCTGCGAAGCTGACTATGTAGGCTGGTTGGCCAGATGGAACTTCGGCAACCGACTTCCACCAGATCTGATAATTGGGGAGGCTAAATCATTCGGCGAAGGGGACCTAATCAAGCCCGGCGACATTGCGCAGCTGAGGCGAATGGCTTCTCGATTTCCTGGTTCGATTATCGTGGTTTCAGTTCTTCGCGATGAGTTTACAGAAAACGAAAAACACGCTCTACGGAGCTTGGTTCGTTGGGCAAGGCGACCGACTTGGGAATTCGAGCCGACAAACCCAGTGATTCTTTTGACGGGAACGGAATTATTCAATGATATTCCGCTAGATGTAACTTGGAAATCAAAAGGCGAGCCATTCTGCAAATTCGCCGACTATCATCATACACAAAACCTGCGTAGGTTGGCGGAGGCCACTCAGGCAATCTACCTTGACCTTCCATCATTCCATGAGGACCAGAAAGCCAAGATTGCAAAGTTGAACCGAAGAAAACAAAAAAAGTCGAGATAGCAACTCGTATCCTGCCCTTCTGCATCCCCCCAAAAAAGCACCTGCATCACCAAAAACGTGTGCTGCAAATCTGAGTGGCGGACACTGCAAAAATGAGTGGCGAGCTACAGCCACACTGCAAAAATGAGTGGCGAGCTACATCCACAACAGAAACCTCCCCTCTTCAGATCCCAGCGTGTTGCTCTTTGAACTCTACATCCGGTGGCTCGATTTCACCCCTACCCAATGTGTGGCGGCTCACCTATAGTGCCTGTGGATAAGCTGGGACACGGACCGAGGGAGAGGCCATGCGCTGCCCGTTTTGTGGGAACATCGACACACAGGTGAAAGACTCGCGGCCCGCCGAGGACCACGTCGCAATCCGTAGGCGCCGGTTCTGCCCGGCCTGCGGCGGACGGTTCACGACATATGAGCGAGTGCAGCTTCGGGATCTGGTTGTCATCAAGTCGAATGGGCGACGTGAGGATTTCGATCGCGACAAGCTGGAACGCTCGATCCGAATCTCGATGCAAAAACGCCCCGTGGAGCCCGATCGCATCGATCAGATGATTAGTGGCATCGTGCGGAGGCTGGAATCGATGGGGGAAACCGACATCCCGTCGAAGACCATCGGCGAAATCGTGATGGAGAGCCTGGCGCGGATCGACACCGTGGCTTTCGTGCGTTTCGCCAGTGTTTACAAGAACTTCCAGGCGGTTGACGACTTCGAGGACTTCATCGAAGAACTGCGGCCGAACGCCCCCCAGGAAGAGTGAGCGAAACCGAAGACCGCCACATGGCCCACGCGCTGGCGCTGGCCGCGCGAGGTCTTGGGCAGGTCTGGCCGAACCCCGCCGTCGGTTGCGTGATCGTCGCCGAGGGCCGCGTGGTGGGCCGAGGCTGGACCCAGCCGGGCGGACGCCCCCATGCCGAAACTGTCGCTTTAGCACAGGCGGGTGAGGCTGCCCGTGGGGCCACCGCCTACGTAACCCTGGAGCCCTGCGCCCACCAGGGCCGGACGCCACCCTGCGCCGACGCCTTGATCGCGTCAGGAGTGGCGCGGCTTGTCGTTGCGCATCAAGATCCCGACCCGCGAGTCAATGGCGCCGGGCTAACTCGGTTACGCGCGGCAGGGATCGAGGTGACCGAGGGTGTCGGCGCGGACGCCGCGAAACGGCTGCAGCGCGGCTTTCTGACCCGGGTGCGCCTGAGCCGGCCGTTGGTGACGCTGAAGCTTGCCGGCAGTTTCGACGGCCGGATCGCCACCGCCACCGGAGAAAGCCGCTGGATCACCGGGCCGGAGGCGCGCCGGGCGGTGCATGCCTTGCGCGCCCGCCACGACGCGGTGCTGGTCGGCAGCGGGACGGCGCGCGCCGACGATCCGACGCTGACGGTGCGCGGGTTGGGTGTGGCCCGGCAGCCGGTGCGCATCGTCTGGTCGCGTCGGCTCGATCTGCCTCTGGAGGGCGCGTTGGCGGCAGGCGCGGCGGAGGCGCCGGTCTGGCTCTGCCATGGCTTCGATGCGGATCCGGCGGCACGGCGAGCCTGGGCGGACCGCGGCGCGCGGCTCTTCGAGGTGGCGACCGGGGCGGCGGGGCAGATCGACCCGGCCGCGGCGCTGCAGGCCCTCGGAGCCGCCGGGCTGACGCGGGTGCTTTGCGAAGGCGGCGGCGCCCTGGCGGCCGCGCTGCTGAGTGCCGGGCTGGTGGACGAATTGGTGGGCTTCACGGCGGGCCTGGCGCTTGGGGCCGAGGGGCGCCCGAGCCTCGGTGCGCTCGGGATCGACCGGCTGGATGAGGCGCCTCGGTTCCAGCTGGTCGAGACCCGGCCGGTCGGCGCGGATGTGATGCATCGTTGGGATCGGGCTTGAGGTTGTGCCAATTCTGAGCTGGCTCCGCCGGAGTCGGCCTCGGGAAGTTCATTTGGGGCTTCGGCGCCTGAACGGCGGAACGTGCTTCGGGCGAACGGAAACGAATGATCCTGGAATTTGAGCAGGCATTTCCGTTCTAGCGAGAAGCCACGCTATCCCCGACACGCGGGGTGGCGCCCCGACGTCTGAACGGCGGCGCTTTATGGCTGTCGAGTCCGTAGGACATAAAGCTGTGCACAGAACTCGACCAATCGCCACCCCTCCGGGGCGGGTCGGCGATGGCGCGGCGGCGCTGCGCGCCTTGATTCCGCGCCCGAGGCAGGGATGGCTCATTGCAGGCGAAGCGCGACTTTCGCACTGCTGGATTCTACTGCGCGGGTTCGGACTTCTCGGTCGGCTCGCACAGCGATCCGATGCACCTCAGCGCCACAGATAGGCATAGCTGGCGAATAATCCCTGCAGCTTGGCCAGGGTCCGGTTGAATCGGCCCGGGCGCGGGACGTTGCCGGCGATCAGGCGTTCGACGATGGCCTCGGGCGGGCAGGCCCCGCCGGTCACCGGGTCGTTGTAGCGCGGATAGGCGATCAAGGCGGCGTGGGCGAGGGCCACGCGGTTGGGGCGCGCGGTGCGGCGGTCGGGCACCGGGCCAAGGTCCTGCGTCAAGCCCCAGCCGGCGTAGAACGGCGCGCCGAGGCAGGTGACAGGGACGCCACGAAGGAGCGCCTCGAAGCCCAGAAGCGAGGTCATGGTCCAGACTTCGTCGCAGGCCTCGATCAACGCCACCGGGTCGGCCTGGGTCAGAACCATGTCGGCCTCGGCGGTCTCGTCGGGGCTCAGGCGGCCGTCGCGAAGGCCGGCCTCGACATCCGGGTGCGGTTTGTAGAGCACGACCGCCGCTGGGTTGGCCGCGCGCACGGCGCTCAGCAGTGCATGGTTGGTGCGCACCTCGCCGCAACCCTTGCGGATCGACGCGTCGTCTTCGACCTGGCCCGGAACCAGGATGCGGTGGCCCTGCGGCAGATCCGGCAGTTCGCGGCGGCCGAGGTTGTATTTCGACAGCCGCGCGCCGGTCAGCCGGGCGATCAGCGCCTCGGCCCGGCGCAAGCGTGCTGGCGGCAGGAGGGCCGCCTCGGCGATCAGGCGCTCAAGCCGGCTTTCACGGGTTGGGTCGTAGTAGATGCCGAGGTCGTCGGTGACGAGCGACATCGGCGGGATCAGTTCGGCGCCGAGCCCGCGGGAGCGCAAGAACCCGTCCTCGACCCGGATCAGCGGCTGGCTTGCGTCGCTCAGCGCGTCGGTCTCCTTGCCGGCCCAGACCATCAGCCGGCGCTCCTCCGCCGCCGCAGTGGCGCGCGCGCGGGCGGGGTCGTCCTGGAACTTCAGCTTGCGGACGCGGCCGAAGACCTGCTGCAGCGGGCCGCGTTTCCAGAGCCGCATGCCGACGGCGACATAACCGTGCCGGTCGGCGCGCCAGGCGCAGGCCTGCGCCTCGAGTACCGCGATGGCGTCCTCAAGCCGGCAAAGCCGGTCGCCGAAGGGGTCGTACCAGGTGGGGTAGAGCAGCATCGCGGCGGCGAAGAGCTGCGCGCGGGTGAGGCTGCGCTGGCGCCGGGCCACGGGCGTTTCGTCCTGCGTCAGGCCCCAGCCGGCATAAAAGGGCTGGCCGAAGACCCGGGGCTTGTGGCCGGCGAGGATCGCTTCGAACCCAAGCTGAGAGCTGACCGTGTAGACCGCCGTGGCGCCCTCGAACAGCGTCCACGGGCTGACCGGATCGCTCAGCACCGTGATCTGGCCGCTCGCGTCGTCCGGCCCGAAATGGCCCTGGCGGTGGCCGCTTTGGGTCTCCGGATGGGTCTTGATGACGATCTTGGCGCCGGGGTTCTCTTCCTGCGCGAAGACCAGCATTTCGCGGAAGGTGGCGGCGGTGGCGCCGCCATGGGCGATCGAGGCGTCGCCGCGGGTCTGGTCGATCACCAGCACGTAAGGGGCCGTCGGCACCGGCGCGTCGGGGTCGAAGGCGTTGTATTTCGACAGCTGTGCCGCCTTCAGCCAATCGACGGCGGCGCGGGCGCGGTCCAATAGCGCGGTGTCGTCGAGCGGATGGGTCGCCAACAGGGTCTCGAGGTCCGAGGGGCCGGCGCTGTCGAAATGCACGCCGGTGCGGTCGAGGTGCAGGCCGATCGGCGGGTCGCCGGCGCGGCCGGGGTGGAGCGAGCGCAGGTACGCGTCCTCCACCCGCAGCATCCTTGCCTCGGTGCGGGCGGCCACCGCCTCGCCCCGAGGCGAGGTCGGCGACTTGCCCCAGACGCCGACCCAGTCCTCGGGCCCGGGCTTGCCGATCCGGATGTCCCAGCCGGCCAGCGAAAGGATCCGGCGCACGCGGCGTTGGGTCAGAAAGCCGCCGTTGAAGACGTAGAGCGGGCGGCGCGCCGACCCCTCGGCAGCGCCGCCGTCCGCCCCGGTCAATTGCTGGAATTGCCGGCGAGGTTCGAGATCGAGCCTGCCGCAGATAGCGAGCCCGTCACCGCCGCCAGCGTCTTCGACCACTGCACGAACGGCGCCTCGGTGACATAGACCGTGTCGCCGTCGCGAATAACGAAGTCGCGGGCCAGGAATACCCCGTTCGGCTCGGTCAGATCGAGCACGTAGACCATGCGCTGATCGCCGATCAGGTCGGTGCGGCCCAGGACCTGGCGCACGATCTCGACGGGCTCGTTGCGGAACACGAAGACGCCGGTGGGATCGGCGGTGTTGGAGCTGAGGCCTCCGACCTGGGCGATCGCCTCGATGGCGCTAAGGGTCTGGGTCTCGAACCGGACGCGATTCTGCTGCCCGGTGGCGCCGAGCGCGGTGAACGAGCGCGTATCGGCCTCGACCAGGATCCGGTCGTCGCCCCTTAGCGCGATGTCGAAATGCGGGTTGTCGTAAAGATCCTCGAACCAGACCCGGCCGGTCTGGTTGCCGCGGATGACGCGGATCAGCGCGATCTCGGGCTCGACGGTGACGCCGCCAGCCTGGGCCAGCATCGAGGTCAGAGTGCGCGTCGGCCGCTCGATCGGGTAGACGCCCTGCCCGCCCACGGCCCCGGTGAGCGACACGGTGGCACCGTCGCCCGCGAGGCGGCGGACCATGACCTGCGGATCGGGGGTCTGGTCTTCGAGCTTGTCGGTGATCAGCCTGCGGATCGCCTCGGGCGTGTTGCCGGCGGCGCGGATCCGGCCCGCATACGGCACGAAGATGAAGCCGGCGCCATCGACCTGAACCTCTTCAAGCGTGGTCGCGTTCATACCGGTGCCGGCCAACAGCCCATCGTCGACGTTTTCGTAAACCGTCAGACCGAGGGTATCGCCAGGTCGGATCGTATCCGATCCCAGGATGCCTGCGTTGACGAAGGCACTGGAAAAGCCAAGCGCCGGGACGACAGCTGTTGCGCGGGTCACACGATCGTTGACCGCAACGACGAACGCATCGCCTTGTTTCTGGACCGACCCTGAAAAGATCTCGCGTTTGTTCGGTCCGACGCGCGGCAAGCCGCACGAGCCGAGGACGCCGACAAGCACCAATAGGGCGACGCACTTCGCCCACCGCGAACCCTGGATTTTCACTGCTCGGTCTCCTCGACCTGTTATTCTGCCTCAAGTTTTTTTTGTAAACTACCGAAAAGCCGGTGAAAAAGCCAGTCCGGTTTTGCCGGTCACGCTATTTGACGAGGCGCAACTGTTGCCTTGGTGCCGCTGTGCCCTTTTGCAGGGCCTCGTAGGGGTCCTCGGGCGCCAACATCATGTCGACCACCTGGCGCAGAAGCTGCCGGCGCCCGCGCGACGAATAAAACCCGCCGGCGAGCTGCGAGGTTTCGAGCAGGAAATGCCGGTAATCGCGGTAGGCGCGGCTGTCGGGACGGGCCGGGCGGGCGAAAAACTCGGGCAGAGGTTGGGTCGAGACGAATTCGGGCTTGGCATAAACAGCGTCGCCAAAGACCTTCAGCGGCAGGCCGCGCCACAGAACCTGCTGGGCGGCGGTGGAATTCACTGTAACGGCGCCGCGCGTATGGTCCAAAAGCTGCGCCAGCTTGCCACCGCGGACGTAGTGCACCCGTTGAGAGACGCCGTGCCGACGGGCGAAGCGCTTAATCTCGAAGCGCAGCGGTACGCGACCGTCTTCGAGAGGATGCGCTTTGAACACCAGGTGGTGATGCGTCGGCGCGCCAGCGGCGAATCCCTCGATCACAGCCTCGAGGAATTCGGTCATCGTCGAAAACGGGCTATGTTCCTGAAAGCTCGCGTCATGTTCGAGTTGCAGGAGCGCCAGGTGGTAGGGAAATCCGCCGTATTTGATCCGCCAGGTGGCCACAACCCGGTCGGCCCAGAGCCAGGGCATCAGCAACAAACGTCTGATATAAAGCCGGAACTCCTGCGCCACAGTCATCGCCCGGTGGGGCCTGAAGTTGCGGTAGCCGCGGTTGGTGAGCATCAAGAGCCCATGGTAAACGGCGCCGTAAAAGACGTGCTGGCGCATGTCGCCCCAATGCGCCGGCGGCTCCGGCATATCAAGTTCGGCCTTGGCCAGCGTCTTTTGCATCTCAGCGACCGGCAGCGCCATCAGCTTGGAATGCCCGTTCGACCCGCCGCGTTCGTAGGTGACCCAGTAGGGCCGCAGGTAGCCCTCTTCGAAGACATGGACCATCAGCCCGAGCGCCTTGGCCGCACACACCGCGTCGGCGTGGATCTTGCGGGTGTCGCCGTAGAGCACGATGTCAGTCACGCCCTTCTCAGCGACGATTTCGGCGAACCTGGCGGCCCAGGCCTCGGCGGTGCCGCGATAGGGGATCAGGCTGCGCCGGTCACGCCAGAAAAACGCGTCGCCGGCATTGAAGCTGACCCGCCAGACAGTGGCCCCGGCGGCGCGCAGCATCTTGGCGAGCCGGCCAAAGAACGGCCCGTGCGGCCCTTGCAGAAACAGGAACGTGCGGTTCTGTCCCGAAACCATGCTCTCGCCTTTCACCGCCCGTACGCGTCCGCCGGGCAGCTTGTTTTCCACAAGGCTATCATCCTTCCCCAATAGGGCAAAGTTATGACTGAATCGGAAAGATGCCGCGGTCTTGCCCTTCGGCGGCGGCGCGGCTAGGTCACGCACCAGAAGCGGGAGAGGCGCGATGTTCACCGGCATCATCACCGATATCGGCGAGATCCTGGAGGTCGAGCAGCGCGGTGATTTGCGCGCGCGGATCGCGACGGACTACGACATCGTTGGCATCGACATCGGCGCCTCGATCGCCTGCGACGGAGTTTGCCTGACGGTGATCGCTTTGGGAGAGGCGCCGCGGGCCTGGTTCGACGTCGAGATCAGCGCCGAGACCGTGTCGAAGACCAATATCGGCCGCAACGGCTGGGCGCCAGGCAAGCGGGTGAATCTGGAACGCGCGCTGAAGGTCGGCGACGAGCTCGGCGGGCACATCGTCTCGGGCCATGTGGACGGCGTGGCCGAGGTGGTGTCGGTGGCGACCGAGGGCGACTCGACACGGGTGGTGTTCCGCGTTCCGGACGAGCTGGCCCGGTTCATCGCGCCGAAGGGCTCGGTGGCACTGAACGGAACCTCGCTGACGGTCAATGAGGTCGACGGTCGCGATTTCGGCGTGAACTTCATCCCGCATACCCAAGCGGTGACAACCTGGGGCGAGGTTGCGGTGGGCGACGCCGTGAACCTCGAAATCGACACCTTGGCCCGCTACGTGGCGCGGCTGGCGGAGGCCGGGTAAAGACCGCCGGCGCGGCCCGCGAGGGCGGTCTAGGTCGGTCTTTCCGGCCGAGTTCCGATGGTATTGGTCGGTCAGTTCGCTCTCGTGCGGGGGCTTAGAACGTGCTCAGCACCCTGTGCCCAGGACGATAGGTCAGTCGTGCGACGGTAATCTTGCGGAGCTCGTCCCAGGTTTCGCGATCAAGGCACACCAAGGCGGCGTCGGTTTCGCAACCTAGCAGATGGGCCAGACGGGCATCGGCGTTGACCGCCGAGATTGCGATTGCGCCGCCATGAAACGGGGTGTTCTGCAGCAGCCATTCGTTGGCCGAGGTGGTGTCCAGGTCGGCCTCGGCAATGCCGGGCGCGGCGGCGAGGTTGACCCAGCGGTCCTCGACCACAAACGGAGCGCCGCCACCGAGATGCAGAGCAGAAATCCGGAGCGCAGGGGCAGTTTGGCCGAGGGAGAAGCCGTCGCGGATGGCTTTCGGGGGGATCCGTTGCGCAGCCTCGACCAGCCGGTAGCCGTAGCGCAGACCCGCCGCGGCGATCTCATCGCGAATGAGCGGAATATGCAGCACAGCGCGGCGCACCGGGTTCAGCGCGACGCGGGTACCGGCCTTGCGTCGGCGCTCGACCAATCCGGCGTCGGCGAGCGCGCGAAGGGCGCGATTGACGGTGGCGCGGGCGCAGCCGAATTCGCGGGCGAGGTCGGCCTCGTTCGGAATCGCCTCGCCCGGCGCCCAGTCGCGGGCGTTAATTCGGCGAAGCACCTCGTCGCGAACGGTTTGCCACGTCGTGGGCGCGGACCGTGTCATAAGTCGTCGGCCAGTTCGTCGATAGCGCGCTGATAGGCGTTTTCGACGGCTTCCCGAGCGATATGGCGGCCCTCTCTCACCATGTGGCGGCCCGCCGACCAGACCTCGCGCACCATGTCGCGGCGCCCGGCCATCACGAAACTGTCGAGGAGGATATCGTCAGAGCGCCCGCGAAGGTCGATGGCACCGCCATCGAGCGCCAGCAAGTCGGCCCAGGCGCCAGTTTCGATGCCCGCGGCTCCCCGTGCGATGGCCTGGGCACCGCCCGCGGTGACGGCGTCGAGCATCGTTCGCCCATTGGATTGCTCTGTTGTCGCGAGGACGGCGCGGCCACGGTCGCGAAGACGCTGGGAGTGCTCCAATTGGCGCAATTCGTCGTGCAGCGAGATGCGGATGTTGCTGTCGGTGCCGACGCCCCACCGGCCCCCGGCGGCCTGATATCGGGCGCCGTCGAAGATGCCGTCGCCGAGATTGGCCTCGGTCAACGGACAAAGCCCGGCCACCGCGCCCGAGCGGGCCAGGGCCTCGGTTTCCTCTGCCTCCATATGGGTGGCGTGAATGAGGCACCAGTCGGGGCCGATCTCAGCGTTGTTGAGCAGCCATGCGACGGGGCGGGCGCCATGATAATGGCAGACCTCGTCGACCTCCGCGGTCTGCTCGGCGGCATGAATGTGAATTGGGCGGCCCCGACTGTGTTTGGCGATCGCGGCGAGGCCCGCTGGCGTGACGGACCTTAAGGAATGCGGGGCAAGGCCTAGAGCGCCGTCGGAAAGCGCGTCGATCGGGCCGGTGGCGGCGTCGACGAGCGCGAGAAAGCGGTCCGGATCGTTGTAAAACCGCCTTTGCCTGTCTTCGACGGGTCGTCCGTCGCAGCCAGCTGTTTGGTAGAGCACAGGTAGCAGCGTAAGCCCGATTCCAGCAGTCTGTGAGGCCGCAACGATGCGCTCGGACATCTCGCCAATGGACGCGTAGCACGTACCGCCCTTGGCGTGGTGCAGATAGTGGAACTCTCCGACACTCGCATAACCGGCCTCGAGCATTTCGACATAAGCGAACGCGGCGATGGCCTCCACGTGTTCCGGCGAGAGACGGTCGACAAAGCGATACATCAATTCGCGCCATGTCCAGAAACTGTCGCGCCCGCCCGGGCCGCGGCGCTCGGTCAACCCCGCCATGGCGCGCTGGAAGGCGTGACTGTGCAAATTGGCCGGCGCCGGCAACAGAATGTCGAGACGCAAGCCCTCTGCCGGCACGCCAGGCGCAACCGAGACAAGGCGCCCACCCGCATCGATCTCAACCTGCACATCCTTGGCCCAGCCGCTGGGCAACAGCACGGTTCCGGCCCAGAGGGTCTGCATCGCGGCGCTCCTCGCTTGACTTGGCTTATTATGTATAGACATATTCAAGAGACAAGACCCGCGATCCGGATACCATCGCGATGACCAGTCACCTTCTGACCGATCTCAACGCCGCCACGATGGCAGTCGATGCGGCTTATGGGCTGATCGAGGACGCGGCGGTTCTGATCGAGGACGGGCGGTTAGCCTGGGTTGGGCCGCGTACCGCGGCACCGGGGGCAGAGCGGGTGACGGCGCTAGAGGGGCGGCTCGTCACACCAGCCTTGGTTGACTGCCACACACATGTGGTCTTTGCCGGCAGCCGCGCGGCGGAATTCGAGATGCGGCTGAACGGCGTGAGCTACGAGGAGGTGGCTCGGGCCGGCGGCGGCATCGTTTCGACGGTCAGGGCGACACGGGCGGCCGGCGAAGAAGAACTGCTGGCAGCGGCCCTGGACCGTATCGATGCGATGATCGCCGAGGGTGTGGCGACGGTGGAAGTCAAGTCGGGCTACGGGCTCGACCAAAACACCGAGCTTCGTATTCTGCGCGTGGCGCGGCGGATCGGCGAGGTCCGGCCGGTGCACGTGGTGACGAGCTTTCTCGGCGCCCATGCGGTGCCCGAGGGCGCAACGGCAGATGACTACATCGACGGGGTCTGCATTCCGGCCCTGCGGGCGGCATGTGCGGAAGGTCTGGTCGACGCAGTGGATGGGTTCTGCGAAGGCATTGCGTTCTCGGCGGCGCAGATAGAGCGGGTCTTCAAGGTGGCGCAGGATCTGGGGTTGCCCGTGAAGCTCCACGCCGAACAACTCTCGCACCGGGGCGGGGCGGCCTTGGCGGCGCGATACCGAGCGCTGTCGGCCGACCATCTGGAATACGCCGCGTCGGACGATGTCGCGGCGATGGCTTTGGCCGGGACGGTGGCGGTGCTGTTACCGGGGGCATTCTATACTCTGGGGGAGACCAAAGTGCCGCCTGTCGACGCGTTCCGCGAGGCCGGCGTGCCGATGGCGGTGGCGACCGACTGTAATCCGGGCTCGTCGCCGATGACCTCTCTGTTGCTCGCAATGAATATGGCTTGCACGCTGTTTCGGCTTACACCCGAAGAGGCGCTGCGGGGCACGACGTCCCACGCGGCGCAGGCCTTGGGTCTTGCAGATCGAGGGCGCCTCGCGCCGGGCCTCAGGGCCGATCTGGCGGTGTGGGACGCGGGCGAACCGGCGGAATTGGTCTATGGGATCGGCGTCAACCGGCTGCACGCGCGGTATTTCGCGGGACGAGAATGCTGACCCTGGTGCCGGGCCAGGCCGATCTGGCATTGCTGGAGCGGGTGTACCGGGAGAACGGGCCGGTGCGGCTGGAACCTGGGGCCCGGGTCGCTGTGGATCGATCGGCGGCGGCTATCGCCAACGCAGCGCGCGGCGCGGCGGCGATCTATGGCGTCAACACCGGCTTCGGCAAGCTGGCGAGCCAGCGGATTTCAGCGAAAGACACTTCGACGCTGCAGCGCAACCTGGTGCTGAGCCATTGCTGCGGCGTCGGCGATCCGGCGGAGCCGGCTGTAGTGCGCCTGACCATGGCGTTGAAACTGCTGTCGTTGGGGCGCGGCGCGTCCGGGGTGCGGTGGCAAGTCATCGATTTGATCCAAGCGATGTTGGCCGAGGGCGTGCTGCCGGTGGTGCCGGTACAGGGCTCGGTCGGGGCGTCGGGCGACCTGGCGCCGCTTGCCCATATTGCGGCGGTGCTGATCGGGGACGGCGAGGCCGACTTCGACGGTCGGCGCATAGCCGGCGGCGCGGCATTGAAGGCGGCAGGGCTAGCGCCGGTGGTTCTGGGGCCAAAGGAAGGCCTGGCGCTGATCAACGGCACGCAGTTTTCCACGGCATTGGCGCTTTGCGGGCTATTCGCCGGCTGGCGCAACTTGCGTGGCGCTCTGGTCACCGGGGCACTGTCGACCGATGCGATCATGGGCTCCACCGCGCCGTTCCGGCCCGAGATCAGCGCCTTGCGTGGCCAACCCGGGCAGATCGCCGTAGCGGCGGCGATCCGCAATCTGCTGTCGGGCTCGGAGATCCGCGAAAGCCATCGCGACGGCGATACCCGCGTCCAGGATCCCTATTGCATCCGTTGCCAGCCGCAGGTCGTGGGAGCTTGCCTTGATCTTTTGCGAATGGCGGCACGCACGCTGAAGATCGAGGCCAACGCGGTGACCGACAACCCGTTGGTCCTTGACGACGGCCAGATCCTGTCGGGCGGCAATTTCCATGCGGAACCGGTGGCCTTCGCCGCCGATCAGATCGCGCTGGCGTTGGCCGAGATCGGCGCGATCGCCCAGCGGCGGGTGGCCTTGATGGTCGATCCGGTGCTGAGTTTCGATTTGCCGCCGTTTCTGACGCAGGAGCCCGGGCTCAATTCGGGCTTCATGACCGCAGAGGTAACCGCTGCGGCTTTGATGAGTGAGAACAAGCACTTGGCAAACCCCTGCGCCACCGACTCGACGCCGACGAGCGCCAATCAGGAAGATCACGTAAGCATGTCGGCCCATGGCGCACGGCGACTTGGACCGATGAGCCGAAACTTGGCTGGGATCTTGGGTGTTGAGCTGTTGGCCGCCTGTCAGGGGGTGGCGTTTCGCGCCCCGCTCCGGACGAGCGCGCACTTGCAGCGAGTCATTGGGCAGGTGCGCGACCAGGTGCCGCCGCTCGGCGCCGATCGGTACTTGGCGCCCGATCTCTCGGCAGCCGCAGAGATGATCGCAAGCGGCACCGTGGCGGACGTGGCGGGTGTCGACCTGCCGCTGGAGGCCGGGTGATGGCGGTCGTTGACGTGGTGCAGGGCGAGCTGCCGCTGGTTCTTGCAATGCCCCATGTCAGCACCGCGATGCCGGCGGACGTTTGGGCCGCTCTGAACCAGACCGGGCGGCTTTTGGCGGACACCGATTGGCATGTGGACCGGCTCTATGACGGGCTGTTGCCCGGGGCGAGCGTGGTCAAGGCAGGTTTCCATCGTTACGTGATCGACGCCAACCGCGATCCCAGCGGGGAAAGCCTCTATCCCGGTCAAGCGACGACTGGACTGGTGCCGACGACTGACTTCGACGGAGCGCCGATCTGGGCCGAGGTGCCGAACAGGGACGAGATCGCTCGGCGGCTAGCGGCGTTTCATGCACCCTACCATGCCGCGCTCTCCGCCGAGCTTGCCCGGGTCAAGGCCCGGCACGGTATTGCGGTGCTCTTCGACTGCCATTCGATCCGGTCCCGAATCCCCCGCCTGTTCGACGGCGTGCTCCCGGTCCTGAACCTCGGCACGTACGACGGAGCGTCCTGCGGCGGAGAGGTTCAAAGTACCGCTTGGGCGCAGACCTCTGGAGCGCCATATCCATCGGTGCTGAACGGCCGCTTCAAGGGCGGTTGGGCCACACGCCACTATGGCAGGCCCAAGAACGGCGTGCACGCGCTGCAGATGGAGATCGCTCAGAGGGGCTATCTCGCCGACGAAGCGCCGCCCTGGGCGTTTGACGACGCCAAGGCGAACGCGTTGCGCCGCCATCTCAAGGATCTTCTCGACGCCCTGGTCGAAACCGCGTTGGAGACCACACCATGACCGACCCTCGCCACAATCTCCGCGACGTCTATCCGCCCACGGGGGCCGAGATCACCGCCAAAAGCTGGCAGACCGAGGCACCGATGCGGATGCTGATGAACAACCTGCACCCCGATGTGGCCGAGAACCCGCACGAGCTGGTGGTCTATGGCGGCATCGGGCGCGCCGCGCGCACCTGGGCGGATTTCGATCGGATCGTGGCCAGCCTGCAAGACCTTGAGGCGGACGAGACACTGCTAGTCCAGTCCGGCAAGCCTGTCGGCGTCTTCCGCACCCACACCGATGCCCCGCGGGTGCTGATCGCCAATTCCAACCTGGTGCCGCATTGGGCCGATTGGGACCATTTCAACCGGCTCGATCGGCTGGGGCTGATGATGTACGGCCAGATGACAGCCGGGTCGTGGATCTACATCGGCACGCAAGGCATCGTGCAGGGCACCTACGAGACTTTCGCCGAGGCCGGGCGCCAGCATTACGGCGGCGATCTGAGTGGTCGTTGGCTAATGACGGCGGGCCTAGGCGGCATGGGTGGCGCGCAGCCCCTGGCCGCCGTCTTCGCCGGAATGAGTTGCCTGGCCATCGAATGCGACGAGACCCGGATCGATTTCCGCCTGCGCACAAAGTATCTCGATGAGAAGGCCCGAACCCTCGACGAGGCCATGGCGATGATCGACCGCTGGACCACGGCCGGCGAGGCGCGCTCGGTGGGGCTGCTGGGCAATGCCGCCGAGCTGTTGACCGAGATGCGGGACCGCGGCATCCGGCCCGATCTATTGACCGACCAGACCTCGGCGCACGATCCGGTCCACGGCTACCTGCCGATCGGCTGGACCGTGGCCGAGTGGCGCGCCCGGCAGGACAGCGACCCGAAGGCGGTCGAGGCGGCGGCGCGGGCGTCGATGAAGACCCATGTGGCCACGATGGTGGAGTATTGGAACGACGGCGTGCCGACGCTGGACTACGGCAACAACATCCGGCAGGTGGCGCTTGACGAGGGGCTGGAGAACGCTTTTGCCTTCCCCGGCTTCGTGCCGGCCTATATCCGTCCACTGTTTTGCCGGGGCGTCGGGCCGTTTCGTTGGTGTGCGCTTTCGGGCGATCCGGAAGACATCCACCGTACAGACGCAAAAGTACGCGAATTGATGCCCGACGACACGCATCTGCATCAATGGCTCGACATGGCACGGGATCGGATCGCATTCCAGGGATTGCCTGCAAGGATCTGTTGGGTGGGTTTGGGCGACCGCCACCGGCTGGGCCTCGCCTTCAACGCGATGGTCGCCTCCGGCGAGCTAAAGGCGCCGGTCGTCATCGGACGGGATCACCTGGACAGCGGCTCGGTCGCCTCGCCCAACCGTGAGACCGAGGGCATGCGCGACGGCAGCGACGCGGTGTCCGACTGGCCGCTTCTGAACGCGCTTCTCAACACCGCCTCGGGCGCAACCTGGGTGTCGCTGCACCATGGAGGCGGCGTAGGCATGGGGTTTTCCCAACACGCCGGCATGGTGATCTGCTGCGACGGCACGCCAGAGGCCGCGCGGCGGATCGAACGTGTGTTGTGGAACGATCCGGCGAGCGGTGTGATGCGCCACGCCGATGCCGGATATGAGGAAGCGATCGCCTGCGCGCAGAGACACGACCTGAACCTGCCCGGCATTCTCTGATACCCGTCACTGCCGGCCAGCGGCGCCTGCGGGACCCATCGCGGGCGAATACGAGGATGGTGCGACATCGTTTTTCTGCTTGGCCTGCTCCGCATTTGCAGCGTCAGGTGGAAAGAAGGCGACGCAGTGTAAGTATTATTTCCGAAATTTCGTTGATTCCGTCACTTTTCTCGATATTTTTAGCCCATGATTGTTAGTTCCCATCCCACATTGGAGCATTCCCATGCCACCGCGGGCTCGGCGACGCAGCAAGCCTATCTCGCCCTTAGACGGATGATCGTGACAGGTGACCTGAAGCCCGGTGAAAAGCTGAAGATCGATGTGCTGCGCAAAAGGCTCGACACCGGCGCGTCGCCGATTCGCGAGGCATTGAGCCTGCTGACCTCGGATCAATTGGTCGAGCGCTTCGACAACCGCGGTTTCCGGACAGCCGCGACCAGCCACGCGAATTTCACCGAGATCCTGAACCTGCGCTGCGTACTGGAGGATATGGCGCTTCGCTCGAGCATTGCGCATGCAACCGAAACCTGGGAAGAGGCGTTGGTGCTGAGCCACCATCGCCTGGCGAAACAGCCCCGAACGGATGTGGAGGCCTTCGAGACCAGGCACAAGGCGTTCCATATGGCCCTGCTGGCCAATTGCGATTCGCCGATGCTGCTGCGGTATTGCGGCCAGCTTTACGACCTCAACATCCGCTACCGCTATCTTGCAGGGCGCGCGCTGGACTATCAGCGGCGCGACGTGACGCGCGAACATGCCGGCATCATGCACGCCGCAATCGACCGCGATGCCGAATTGGCGTCCGAGCGGCTGTTGAACCACTACCGGCAGACCGGGGCGTTTCTGTCCGGGCTGTTCGCCGGCGGGGCGCCCGGCTCGAGCTGAATTGCCAGGGGCGCTGTTATGTGGGCATTAGCCCATCCCAAAAAAATCGATAAAAATTGACTCCGGCCGAAAAACTCGGCAAACTCGACGAAACGAATACCCGGGGGGCGGTCATGCGATTTCTTGTCGGCACGGTGGCAGAGCGGACCGGCGTTTACGTCGTGAAGGACGGCAACGCGAAGGACCTGTCGGCGGCGCTGCCCGGCGTCCGCGGCGACCTGATGGGGCTGATCGACGCGCCTGAACGGCTGGCCGGGCTGAGCTATGACGGGATCGCGGCGCCGGAACGGCCGGTCGCATCGATCACTCCCGCCCTACCGGTCGCGGCGCCGGGCAAGATCATCTGCCTGGGGCTGAACTACGTCGACCACATCAAGGAAGGCGGCTACGACATCCCCGAATACCCGGCGCTCTTCATGCGGGCGCTGAATTCGATGATGCCGGCGGGTGCGCCGATGATCCGCCCGGCCTGTTCGGAAAAGCTCGACTACGAGGTCGAACTGATGGTTATCGTCGGCCGCGGCGGGCGCCACATCGCCGAGGCCGACGCCCTGGAACACGTCTTCGGCTATACGGTGTTCAACGACGGCTCGGTGCGCGACTATCAGCGCAAGACCCATCAATGGACGCCCGGCAAGAATTTCGACGCCACCGGCGGGATCGGCCCCGTCGTGGTGACGCCGGACGAGTTGCCCGAAGGCGCCGCGGGGCTGAAGATCGAAAGCCGGGTTGGCGACGAGATCCTGCAAAGCGCCACCACCTCGGACATGCTGTGGCCGGTCGCGCGGACCATCGCCACGATCTCGGAATTCGCCACGCTCGACCCCGGCGACATGATCGCCATGGGCACGCCGCCCGGGGTCGGCCACGCCAAAAAGCCCAATCCGCGCTGGCTGCGCCCCGGCGAGACCATCGAATGCGAGATCGAAGGGATCGGCATCTGCGCCAACCCCGTCGTGGCCGAGGAAGACCTGGCGAGGGCCGCCGAATGAACGCGCTGACCGGAGAGGCGCTGGAGGCCGCGCGCGCCAAGGCACAGGCCGAGTACCGCAGCCTGCGCGCCCGCAAGGGCCGGCTCGACGACGACAGCCTCGACCTGATCCTGCGCGAGGCGCGCAGCCACTATGCCTGGACTGACCGGCCGGTTCCGCGCGAGACGCTTGAGGCGATCTACCAGATCACCGCCGCCGGCCCCACCAGCATGAACACCTGCCCCGCGCGGTTCGTCTTCGTGACGACGGACGCGGGAAAAGAGAGGCTCGCGCCGGCGCTGAAGCCGGCCAACAAGCCCAAGATGATGGGCGCACCGGTGACCGCGATCATCGCCCACGACCTCGAATTCTGGACCCACCTGCCGTTTCTCTTCCCGCACGAGGACCGGCGGCACCTGTTCGAGGGCAAGGCCGCGCATATCGAGGCCACAGCGTTCCGCAACGCCACGCTGCAGGGGGCCTATTTCATGATCGCCGCGCGGGCCCTGGGGCTCGATGTCGGGGCGATGTCGGGCTTCGACAATGCAGCGGTCGATGCCGCGTTTTTCGCCGGCACCTCGTTGCGGTCGAATTTCCTGTGCAATCTCGGTTATGCGGACGAGACCGCTTTGTTCCAGAAACTGCCGCGGTTCGACTTCGACGCCGTCTGCTCGTTCGCGTGAGGCGCCATGGCGATCCGGCAAAAAACCACGATCAAGGCGCGGATGACAGGCCGCGGCATCAGCCATGCCCGCAGCGACGTGGCGGTGCGCGATCTGACCGGCATCATCGACGAACCGGTGGAGCGCGGCGGCACCAATCTGGGCCTATCGCCGACCGAGACCGCCTTTGCCGCGCTGATCGGCTGCACCAATGTGATCGGCCACAAATGTGCCGGCAAGCTTGGCGTCGAGATCGGCGATCTGAGCTTTGACATGGCGGTCGATTTCGACCGCCGCGGCGTATTGCTGATGGACGAGGTCGACGTCCCGTTCACCGCAATCACGCTGACGGTGACGGCGGACGGGCCGGCGAGTGCTGGCGATCTGCAGCGCGTCGCCGAGGAGACCGCCAAGTATTGCCCGATCTCGAAGCTCTTTGAGGCGGCGGGCACGGACCTGACCATCGAATGGCGCAAGGCTTAAGCGCGAAACTGGGAGGACGGACGATGATTGCGAAACTCACACGGCGGGCGGCCCTGGGGGCAGCACTGGCGCTGGCGGCGGCGCCGGCATTGGCCACCGAAACGATCAAGGCGGTGGTGATCGACGGCTATCCGGCGCGGGCGCTTTGGGTGACCGAATTCACCAACTTCTTCATTCCCGAGGTCGACAAGCGCCTGGCCGAGGCCGGCAATTACAAGATGGACTGGCAGGAAAGCTACGGTGGGTCCATCGTCAAGCCCAAGGGCGTGCTGGAAGGCGTCAAGCTGGGGCTCGGCGACATCGGCATCGTCACCACGATCTTCCATTCCTCAAAACTGCCGAGCCAGGCGATTTCCGCGGTGACCCCGTTCATCGCGCCCGACGCCCGCGCGGTGGCCAAGGCGGTGGACGAGATCGCCAATGAATTTCCGACGATGCAGAACGAGTTCGCCGCGCAGAACCAGGTCTACCTGGCGACCGGCGTGGTGTTGGACACCTATCAGCTGTTCTCGAAATCGCCGATCAATTCGCTGTCCGATATCGAGGGCGGCAAAGTCGCGGGCGCGGGCATGAACCTGCGCTATCTCGAAGGTATCGAGGGTGCGGCCGGCGTGCGCGGCGGGCTGACCGATTTCTACAACATGCTGCAGACCGGGCTCGTGGATCACGCGATGCTGTGGCCCGAGGCCGCCAAGACCTTCAAGATTGCCGAGGTCGCTCCTTACATGCTGCGGGTCGATCTGGGCGCGGTGAACTCCAAGACGATCACGGTCAACAAGGACTACTGGGACGGCCTGCCGGACGAGGTCAAGGACGTGCTGAGGGAGGTCGCCGTGCTTTACCGCGACCATGTCGCCGGGATAGCGATGGACCGCGCCGCGGCGAGCCGCGAGGCCTATGTCGCCGCCGGCGGCACCATCGTCGAGGCCAATGCCGACGACCGCGCCGACTGGGCCGCGGCGATGCCGAACATCGCCGCCGAATGGGCCACGGGGCTCGACGGCAAGGGCGAGCCCGGCACCGAGATGCTGCGCGCCTATCTCGGTAAGCTCGAGGCGTCGGGTTACACCGGCGTGCGCGACTGGACCGCGGATCTCGCCAGCAACTGACGGGAACATGTCGGAGGGGCCGGGGCCGATGCAGCGCGTTCTGAGGCCGGTCATCCTGGGCCTCGCCGCACTCACCGATCGCATCGCGATCGCCGCCAACACGATCGGGACCCTGGTCGTGTTGGCGCTTGTCATGGTGGTGAATTTCGACGTCGTGGCGCGCGGGGCGTTCAACGCGCCGTTTCTGGGCGCGGTCGAGGTGGTGCAGTTCTCGATGGTGCTGATCGTGTTTCTGCAACTGCCGGATGTGGTGCGGGTCAACCGTCTGACCCGGTCGGACGGGTTCCTGGTGGTGATCGGCACGCGGTTTCCCAAGCTCACCGCCGCGCTGCGGCACGTCATCGATGCGGTCTCGGCGGTGCTCATGGCGCTGATCGCCATCGCGATCTGGCCGGAATTCACCGAGATGTGGGAAACGCGCGACTATTTCGGCGTGCCCGGCGTCTTCACCGCGCCCTGGTGGCCGATCAAGCTGACGATCTTTCTCAGCGCGGTGCTCTGCACGCTGATCTTCGCGCTCAAGGTCCTGCTGCCCGCCGCCCGGCCGGAACTGGTGCGCCTGCCCGAGCATGAGGACGGCGCATGAGCCCGCTAGAGATCGGCCTGATCTCGGTCGTCGCCATCGTCGTTCTGATCTATCTGGGCGTCTACATCCCGATCGCGCTCGGCGTGGTCAGCTTCGTCTCGATCTGGCTGATGCGGGACAATTTCGACCTTGCGATGAACCTCCTGAAGATCGCGGTCAGCGACAGCGTGATGGAATACACCTTCGCCACAGTGCCGCTCTTCACCTTCATGGGGCTCGTGGTGTCGAAGGCGGGCCTGGGCGGCGACGTCTACGACGTGATGAGTTCGGGCTTCCGGCGGGTCAAGGGCGGCATCGGCATGGCCACGGTCGGCGCCAACGCGGTCTTCGCCGCGGTGACGGGGTCGTCGATCGCCTCGGCTTCGGTGTTTTCCAAGGTCTCGGTGCCGCAGATGCTGCACCACGACTACAACCCGCGTTTCGCGGTCGGCGTGGTGGCCGGCTCGTCGGTCCTGGGCATGATCATCCCGCCGTCGGCGATGCTGATCATCTATTCCTTCGTGGCCGAGCAGTCGGTGGGCGACATGTTCCTTGCCGGCGTGGTGCCCGGGCTGATGCTGGCGGTGGCCTATGTCGGCGCGATCTGGGCGATGGGCCGGCTGACGCCGCGCTTCGTCGGGGGCCGCGCCGCCGACGATTTCGAAATCATGCCCTGGTCCGAAATCGCGTCCAAGCTCGGCCCCACGGTGGCGCTGATCGTGCTGGTCCTGGGCGGGATCTACACCGGCTGGCTGACCCCGGTCGAGGCCGGCGCGGCCGGTTCGCTCGCCGCGCTGCTGATCGCGCTGGTGCGCCGCCGGATGAGCCTGCGCGGCTTTTGGGAGGCGCTTCTGGAGACCGGCCACATCACCGCAGCGATCCTGTTTCTGATCACCGCCGCCTCGATCTATTCGCGGATGCTGGGGCTTGCGGGGCTGCCGAACCAGTTGGGCGACATGCTGGCCGGCTCGCAGGCCGGGTTCTTCCAGATCATGCTGATCTATGTGCTTTTGATGCTGTTTCTCGGCACCCTTCTCGACACCGCCTCGATCATCCTGATCGTGGTGCCGCTGTTTCTGCCGCTGATCGAGCCGATGGGCCTCAGCCTGGTCTGGTTCGGCATCATCACCGTCGTCGGCGCCGAAATCGGGCTTCTGACGCCGCCGCTGGGGATTTCCTGTTTCGTCATCAAGGCCACGCTCAACGACGACCGGATCAGCCTGAAGGACGTGTTCCTCGGCGCCCTGCCCTTTGCCGCGGTCATGCTCGTCGTGCTGATCCTGCTGATCCGGTTCCCGGAGCTCAGCCTGGCCATTCTGAACTAAGGGAGGCGTCGATGCGCACCGTCACCAAGGACAATATCACCGAGGTCTTCACCGGCTATTTCGGCGAAGACACCGACCCGCGCGTGCGCGAGGTCTTGGGGGCGCTGGCGCGGCACATCCACGACTTCGCGCGCGAGGTGAACCTGACCCACGAGGAGTGGCGCAAGGGGCTGGAATTTCTGGAATGGGCGGGCCGGATCACCACGCCCGAGCGCAACGAGTTCGTGCTGTTGTCGGACGTGCTCGGCCTGTCGTCGCTGGTCGACATGCTGCATTCGGTGCCCGAGGCGACAAGTTCCTCGGTCCTCGGTCCGTTCCACGTCTCAAACCCGCCGCCCCTGCCCGTCGGCGGCGATCTGAAGCGCGACTTCGAGGGCGAGGTGCTGCTGGTCGAGGGCGTGATCCAGGACACCGGCGGCACCCCGATTCCGGGCGCGCAGATCGACGTCTGGCAGACCGCGCCGAACGGGCTTTATTCCAGCCAGGACCCCGACCAGGACATCTACTCGTTCCACGCCCTGATGACGGTGGGCGAGGACGGCCGCTATGCCTTCACCACCGTGCGCCCGGTCAGCTACACCGTGCCCAGCAACGGACCCGTGGGCGGCATTCTCGAGGCCGCCGGTCGGCATCCCTGGCGGCCGTCGCATCTGCATTTCATCGTCTCCGCCGAGGGCTTCCAGTCGCTGGTCACCGAGGTCTTTCCCGACGACGACCCCTATCTCGACGAAGACACCGTGTTTGGCGTGCGCGACGATCTGGTGATGACCTATGTCGACCAGCCCGCCGGCAGCTTCCCCGAGGGCCTTGCCCTGTCCGGCCAGGTGCCGGGGCCTTATGCGCGGGTCGATTTCGATCTGGTGCTGGCGTCCGCCTGACCCCCCGTTCTTGACCGGCGCCAGCGCACCGTGAAAGGTGGCGCCGGCGGCGCTGTGCCGCCGCGACGGAAGGCGTGCCGATGGCAAACCCGCTGAGACTAGGCGTCCTCGGCATCGACCACGGGCACATCTTCGGCATGCTCGGCCATATGCTGCGCGAGGGCTGCACCTGCCGGCGCTGGTGGACCGAGGGCCCCGCCGTCACCGAGGCCAAATTCCGCGAGGTCTTCCCGGCGCTGGAACGGGTCGAGGACCGGCGCCGCATCCTGGACGACCCAGACATCGACATGGTGCTGATCGCCGCCGTCCCCGCCGACCGCGCCGCGCTCGCGATCGCGGCGATGGAGGCCGGCAAGGACGTGATGGTCGACAAGCCCGGCTGCACCACGCTGGAGCAACTGGCGGCGCTGCGCGAGACGCAGGCGCGGGCGGGGCGGATCTGGACGGTGAATTTCTCGGAGCGTTTCCAGGTGCCCGCCGTCGCCCGGGCCGAGGATCTGGTGGCCGCGGGCGCCATCGGCCGGGTGGTCCAGACGGTGAACCTCGCCCCCCACAAGCAGAACCTGCGCACCCGGCCCGACTGGTACTTTCAGCGCGCCCGCTACGGCGGCATCCTGTGCGACATCGGCTCGCACCAGATCGACCAGTTCCTGCATTTCACCGGATCGCGCGAGGTCACCATCGCCCATGCGTTGGTCGAGAACACCACCCGACCCGATCTGCCGGGGTTTCAGGATTACGGAGAGGTCACGCTGGTCGGCGACCGCGGCCACGGCTTTGTCCGGGTCGACTGGTTCACCCCCGACGGTCTGCCGACCTGGGGCGACGGGCGGCTCTTTCTGCTGGGCACCGAGGGTACGATCGAACTGCGCAAATACACCGATATCGGCCGGAAGCACCGGACCGACACGCTCTATCTGGTCAACGGGGCAGAGAACCGCCGCATCGACTGCGCCGGCGGGCCCCTGCCCTATTTCCCACGCCTGATCGACGACATCCGCAACCGCACCGAGACCGCGGTCGCCCAGGCGCATACGTTCCGCACCATGGAGCTCGCGATCCGCGCGCAGATCGCCGCCGAGGCCACCGCCGATGTCTGACCCGCGCGCCGTCGCCATCGTCGGCGCCGGCATCGGCGCCGAGCATTTCCGCGCCTATCGCCGCCTGCCGGAGCGCTTCGCCGTCCGGACGATCTGCGAGCTCGACCCCGACCGCGCCGCGCCGCTGGTGGCCGAGGACCCGGGGCTGGCGGTCGAGACCGACCTCGCCCGGGTTCTGGCCGACCCCGCCATCGATATCGTCGATATCTGCCTGCCGCCGCATCTGCATCTCGACGCCTGCCTGCGCGCGCTGGCGGCCGGCAAGCACGTGATCTGCGAAAAGCCGCTGGTCACCGCGCTCCGCGACGCCGACCGCCTAGCCCAGGCCGAGGCGAGCGGGCGGGCCCGCATCTTTCCGGTGTTCCAGTACCGTTTCGGCCGCGGCGCAGCCCAGCTGCGCGCGCTGATCGACGCGGGTATCACCGGCACGCCGTTTGTCGCGACGCTCGAGACCCACTGGGATCGCGGCGCCGAATACTACGCCGCGCCGTGGCGGGGCACCTGGGCGGGCGAGCGCGGCGGCGCCGTCCTGGGCCACGCGATCCACATCCACGACTGGCTGAGTTTCGTCCTCGGGCCCGTCGCATCGGTTCACGCCGAACTGGCGACGCGGGTCAACCCCATCGAGGTCGAGGATTGCGCCGCGCTGGCGATCCGAATGCACTCGGGCGCGCTGGCCACCAGCTCGATCACGCTCGGCGCGGCCGGCGATACCAGCCGGATGCGGTTCTGCTTCGCCGGCCTGACCGCCGAGAGCGGCACCGCGCCCTACGCCCCGGCGGAGGACGCCTGGCGCTTCACCGCGCGCGACCCGGCGGATCAGCCCCGGATCGACGCCGTCGTCGCCGCCGTGCCGGAGACCCTGGGTGGGTTCGCGGGCCTGTTCAACGCGGTCGCCGATGCGCTCGACGGACAGCCCTCCGAGCCCGTGGCACTGGCCGACGCACGCCGATCGCTGGACTTCGTCACCGCCGTCTACGCCTCGGCCCGCACCGGCGCCCCGGTCGGCCTGCCCATCGGCCGAGATCATGCGCTCTATGACGGGTGGGCGCCCGACCCAAAGGCGTCCGTCGAGTAGCCCCGGGGGCAGGAGCGCCTTTGGCGGAGCCGGGTCCGCCGCCGACCCGCCCTAGGACCGCCCCTTCCACGGCACCAGCCAACGCTCTGCCCGGCGCATCAGGATGTCGATGCCGTAGCCGATGATGCCGATCAGGATGATCCCCATGATCACGATATCGGTCAGCTGGAACTTCGACGCCACCATGATCATCATGCCCGCGCCCTTCTCGGCGGCGACCAGTTCGGCGGCCACGACGGTGCCCCAGCACACGCCCATGGCGACGCGGGCGCCGGTGAAGATCTCGGGCAGGCTGTTGGGCACGATGACGTGCCGCATGATCTGCCAGCGCGAGGCGCCCAGCGAATAGGCGGCGTGCACCTTGGTGATGTTGACGCCCGACACGCCTGCGCGCGCCGCGATGGTCATGATCCAAAGCGCGGCGAGAAACAGCAGGATCACCTTGCCGACCTCGCCGATGCCGGCCCAGATGATCACCAGCGGGATCAGTGCCAAGGGCGGCACCGGCCGCATGAATTCGACGATCGGGTCGAACCAGCCTCGGAACCAGTCCGACAGGCCCATGGCATAGCCCAGCGGAATGCCGATCAGCGCGCCGAAGAAGAACCCCGCCACGACCCGGAACAGCGACCAGCCGAGATGCTGCAGAAGCGTGTTGTTCTGATAGCCTTCCGAGGCGATCTCGACGATCCGGCTCCAGACCGCCTCTGGCGAGGGCAGCCAGATCGGCTCCATCTGCCAGCCCTGGTAGGGGGTGATCAAAAGCGCGCCCTTGTCGGTCATCGTGACCGAGCCGTTGTCGATCCGGAACCGCGGCCGGTCCTGCACCAGGTTGCCGTCGGCGTCGCGCTGATTGGGGTCGAAATCGGTGGCCTGGCCGTCGACCTCGACGATGCGCGCGCCGTCCTTGCGGCTGACGGCGTCGTTGCCGTCCCACCGCAGCTGGCCCGAGCGGTACTTGATGATATTGATCGCGTCGTTCAGCGCGAACCCGTCGCCCTCGGCGATCTCCAGGTCCTCGGCCGCGCCCTTCTTGTCCTCGACCTGCCAGAACACGCTGGCGGTGTCGCGCTGGCCGTCGGGGCCCTCGACGACATAGTCGAACTGCCCCTTGCCCTGGTACGGGCCCGGCGCGTGGATCGGCGTCAGCTTGGACCCAGTGAACGCCCCCCAGATTAGGAAGATCGCCACAATCGAAATCACGCTGGCGGTCCGGTTCGCCGTCACCGCGCTTTCGTCGCCGAAGGTAACGGTCTTCAGCGAGGTGAAGTCGTGGCGCTGTTCGAGCCGAGAGGTGATGAACTTCACCACCAGGAAGGCGCCGATGAAGATCGCGATATAGATCAGAAGGATGGTCATGCCGCGCCCTCCGTCCGGCCCATGATCTCCTCTTCCATGTCCCAGATCATGTTGAGGATTTCCTCGCGGGTCAGCGCGTATTCGGCGTGGTGCTTGACCTCGCGCAGATCGGCGCCGACGCCCATTTCGGCAAAGGGCAGATTGTATTCCTTGTGGATCCGGCCCGGGCGCGGGGCCATCACGATCAGCCGCTCGCCCAGAAGCAGCGCTTCTTCCACCGAATGGGTGATCAGGATGATCGTCTTGCCGGTCTCCTTCCAGAGCTTCAGCACCAGGCCTTGCATCTTTTCGCGCGTCAGCGCGTCGAGCGCGCCCAGGGGCTCGTCCATCAGGATCACGTCGGGTTCGTTGGCCAGACAGCGCGCCAGCGCCACCCGCTGCTGCATGCCGCCCGAGAGCTCGTAGATCGCCTTTTCCTTGAAGTCGTGCAGGCCCACCACCTCGAGCAGATGATCGACCTTGCCGGCGCTTTCGGACTTCGGCACGCCGTTCATCCGCGGCCCGAAGGCAACGTTCTCGCGCACGTTCATCCATTCGAACAGCGCGCCCTTCTGGAACACCATGCCGCGTTCCTGGTGCGGGCCGGTCACCAGGTGACCGTTCAGCGTCACCGCGCCTTCGGTCGGCGCCAAAAACCCTGCGATGATGTTAAGAAGCGTGGTCTTGCCGCAGCCCGAGGGGCCGAGCACGCTCATCAACTCGCCGGTCTTGATGTCGAGCGAGACGTTCTTCAGCGCCTGCACGTGATCGCCGTTCGGCAGATCGAACCGCATCGAGATGGCGTCGAGGACAAGACCGGACATGTGCGCCCCCCGCTGTCGTATCGCAGGCCGCGGCCCCTGCCGGAGCCGCGGCCGATTTGGTCTACATGCCCGACGCCGCCTGCAGCGGGCCGGTGTTGACGGCGGCTTCGTAGCTGTCGAGCGCGGCGTCGATCGAGCCGGCACCGACGAAGATGTCGGCCACGCCCTTCATGAACGACTGCGCGCCGCCGCCGAGCCATTTGTCGCCCAGCTGATCGTCGACACCGGGGAAGGCGAAGGTCGCCATGGTCGCGGCGGTGGCCTCGTCGTCCATACCGGCGTCCTTGGCGATCACCGGGATCATCTTGTCGGCCTCCATGCCGCCGGCGTTCCAGACGGCGTTGGCGTCCGCCGTGACTTTCAGGAACTTGGCCAGCAACTCGCCCTCCTCAGCGACGAAATCGGCCGGCGCGCTGGTCACGTCGAAGACCAGGATGCCAAGCTCTTCCTTTTCGGCGCCGGTCAAGAGGATGTTGCCCGATTCCAGCATCCGGCGCAGCGCGCCGCCCCAGCCGCAGGCCATGTCGACCGAGGCCTGGCTCAACGCCGCGGCGCCTTCGGCCGGCGCCATGTCGACGATCTCCATGGTGCCGATATCGACGCCGAAATGGTTCATCTGGCTGAGGAACCCGTAATGCGCCGCGGTGCCCAGCGGCACGGCGACCTTCTTGCCGGCAAGCTCGCCGGCGGAGTCCTTGTCGATTTCCAGGTCAGCATGCACGACGCAGTTGTCATTGTCGGAATAGCTGACCGCCACGTCGACGATCTGGATGTCCTGGCCGGCCGACGCCGCGACCACGAAGGGCGGCACGCCCTGGCTGACCGAGATATGCACGTCGCCCGAGGCCATCGCCGCCGACATCGCCGTGCCGGTATCGAAGCTGACCCAGTTGATCGCAACGCCGAGCTCTTCCTCGTAGGTGCCGTTGACCTTGGCGTATTGGAACGGCATCGGCCATTCGAGGAAATAGGCGACGGTGATTTCGTCGGCCGCGGATGCCGCCTGCGCGAATACCGCCACGGCGGATGCGCACGCCGCGCCCAGCAATTTCGATTTCAGTTTCATTGGTTTCTCCCTTTTGGTCGTTTTTTTGCGCCGTTGCCCGGCTCTGTCTTTTGCATCGGGTTACGAAGAACCAAGTCGGCCTTCGACGCAACCCATAATCGTATGCTCCGCCGACTGTGCGTGGCGGAGTTCAGGCGACCATGGGACACGAGGTGTCTCACCCAATGTCCCAGAGCGGCATCTCAACCGCCGTCTGCGTCGCCCGCAAGTGCCGCAAGCCGGATATTGTCGGCGGCACGCTTACTGTGTCTGCCGCCTCAATCCCGCACGATCAACACCGAGACTTTCGCATATCGCGCGACCCGATCCGAGTTCGGGCCCTGGATTCGGTCCATCAATGACGGCTTATGCGCGCCGATCACCACCAGGTCGGCCTCCGACCGCTCGATGGCGTCCAGGATCATCTCGTAGACATTGCCGACCTCGACCAGGTGCTGCACCGCCCCATGATCGGGCAGCGTCTTGTTGATGAAGTCGTGCAGCTGCGCATTGGCCTCGTCGGCCGCCTTCTGCAGCGTACCTTCCTCGAAATAGGTGCCGACGATCGACATGCCGTAATCCGGGATCACCGTGACCACGCTCAAGGTCGCGCCATAGAACTTGGCCAGGTCGGCGGCCCGGCGCAGCACTTTTTTCTCGGCCTCGGCATGCTGCAGATCGACGGCGCAAAGGACGTGTTGGGTCATGCCAGGGCCTCCTCTCCGGCTTGGGCGCGCTTGCGGCGCAGTTGCAGCAGGAAGACGAGACCGAACAGCAGGAAGGCGGGCAGGTAGAACACCTCCTTTGGCATCCGGTCGGCCTTGACGTCGATCTCGACAAGCTCCCAGTCGAAATCGATGCCCAGCTGCTCCGCCGGGCCGCCGAAATTCAGGTTATCGACGAAGAGCTTGCCGTCCTCCTCTCGGAACTCGATCCCGGCACCGTCGAACAGCCGTGTCGGCCCGTCCGCACCCGACGCCCCGAGCGGCAACAGATACCGCGCATCCACCGGGTCGCCGTTGAGGTTTTCGCCCATCAGCCGGACGCGCAGCGAAGCATCGTCGCCGGCCTCCTGCGCCATGCTAAACAGCTCGGACCCAGGCCGCGTCTCGAATTCCGGCTGCAGCTGGTTCAGGAAGTATCCCGGCTGGAACAGCATGAACGCCACGACCAGCAGGATCGCGCTCTCCCAGATCTTCGACTTCACCAACAGGTAGTTCATCGTGCCGCTGGCGAAGAGCAGCATCGCGATCATCGCAATGATGAAGACGAACACCGCCTGCACCGGCCCGACGTCGATCAACAACAGATCGGTGTTGAAGATGAAGAGGAACGGCAACAGCGCCGTGCGGATCGAGTAGAAGAACGCCTGGAACCCGGTCTTCAGCGGATCGCCTTTCGAGATCGCCGCCGCCGCGAAACTGGCCAGGCCTACAGGCGGCGTCACATCCGCCATGATGCCGAAGTAAAAGACGAACATGTGCACCGCGACCAAGGGCACGATCAGCCCGGCCTGCGCGCCAAGCTCCACGACCACGCCCGCCATCAGTGAGGACACGACGATGTAGTTCGCCGTGGTCGGCAGCCCCATGCCCAGAACGATCGAGATCAGCGCCACGAAGAACAGCATCGGCAGCAACTTGCCGCCCGACAGGAACTCGACGAATTCGGCCATCACCTGGCCGATACCGGTCAACGTCACCGCGCCGACGATGATGCCGGCGACACCCATGGCGGCGGCCAGCCCGATCATGTTGCGCGCCCCCGCGATCAGCCCCTCCGCGATGTCGGCGATACCGGCCCGCATCTGCTCAACAACGTCCGACTGGCCACGGAAAAATGCCTTCAGCGGGTTCTGCGTGGCCAGGATCACCAGCATGAAGATGGTCGACCAAAACGCCGACAGCCCCGGCGATTTCCGCTCGATCATCAACAGATACATCAGCAGCAGGATCGGCATGATGTAATGGATGCCGGTCTTGAAGATCTCGCGGGTCGGCGGCAGATGCGTCATCGAATCGAGCGACATCTCCAGATCCGGCCCCTTCGCCGCGAACCGCACCGCGGCGATGTAGGCCACCGCCATCACCGCCAAAATCGCCCACAGCGAGGCGCCGCCGAACACCGTCCGCGCGGCCTCGACCAGAACGCCGCAAAGCCACAACAGCCCGCCTGCGATCACGATCGAGATCGCGATAATAAAGATCGCGCCGAGGATGAACTTGACCGGGTGCATCCGGCTGGTGCCCGGCATGCCCATCTTCAGGGCTTCGAGATGCACGATATAGACCAGCGCGATGTAGGAAATCGCCGCCGGGATGATCGCGGTCTTGACCACCTCGACGTAAGAGATGCCGACGTATTCGGTCATCAGGAACGCCACCGCGCCCATCACCGGCGGGGTCAAGACGCCGTTGATCGACGACGAGACCTCGACCGCCCCGGCCTTCGTCGCCGGGAAACCGACGCGTTTCATCAGCGGAATGGTGAAGGTGCCTGTCGTCACCACGTTGGCAATTGACGACCCAGAGATCAGCCCGGTCGCCGCCGAAGCGATCACCGCCGCCTTGGCCGGCCCACCGCGCAGATGTCCGAGCGCGGCGAAGGCCAGTTGTAGGAAATAGTTCCCCGCCCCCGCCTGGTTCAAAAGCGCCCCAAACAGCACGAACAGGAACACGAACCCCGACGACACGCCCAGCGCCACGCCGAAAACTCCCTCGGTGGTCAGCCACATATGGCTCATCGCCTTCTCGAACGACGCGCCCTTCCACTGGATCACCTCGGGCAGGCCGGACCACGAGCCGAAGAAGACGTAGGACAGGAAAAACAGCGCCACGCCCATCAACGGCAGGCCGAGCGAGCGCCGCGCGGCCTCTAGCAGCAGTACGATGCCGATGCCGGCCATCACGATATCGACGGTGTTGGGGTTGCCGGTGCGGTCGGCGACGCCGCGATAGTCCCACCACAGGTAGGAGGCCGCGGTCGCGGCCACCAGCGCGGTCACCCAGGTCAGGATCGGGATCTTGTGGCGCGGCGAGGATTTCAGGCCGGGAAAGGCGATGAAAGCCAGGAAGACGGCAAAGCCCAGATGGATCGACCGCGTCTGGGTGTCGTTCCAGACGAAGCCCACCCAAAACGGCAGCGGCGAGGCGATCCACAGTTGATAGAGCGACCAAACCAGCGGGATCAGCCACAGCGCCCGGCGCCCGAACTTGTCCAGCGGTGCACGGCCCCCGGTATCGGCATCGGCGACGAAATCTTCCAGCGCCGGATCGGGTCCGGGTTGCTCTCGCGTGATGCTCATGGCGCGTGTCCCCCGTCGCTCGGCGTATCGTTTTGGCGTCCGCCCTGGACGCAAGGACCCGGCACGCAGGCGCGCCGGGGCTGTTTTGTCAGGCGTCGGGCCGGATTACATCCAGCCGCGCTCTTTGTAGTACTTCTCGGCGCCCGGGTGCAGCGGGGCGCTAAGGCCGTCCACGATCATCTGCTCTTCGGTCAGGTTGCCAAAGGCCGGGTGCAGCTTTTTGAAGTCGTCGAAATTGTCGAAGATCGCCTTGACCAGCACATAGACCACGTCTTCCGAGGTCGAGGCGTCGGTCACGAAGGTCGCCTTCGGCCCCCAGGAGGCGATGTCGTCGGTATTGCCGGGATACATGCCGCCGGGGATCATTGCCGCGGCATAGGCCGAGTTCTCGGCCAGTACCTTGTCGGTGTTCGAGGTGCTGAGATCGAGGATCGTGATATCGCAGGTCGAGGTCGCTTCCATCGACGACCCGTTCGGCAGACCCGCCGCCCAGATCGCGCCATCGATCTTGCCGTCGCAAAGCGCGGCGGACTGTTCCGAAGACTTCAGCTCTGCCGCCAGGCCCAGATCGCCCGGCCCGATATCGTTGGCGGCCATCAGCGTATCGGCCAAGACCCGCGTGCCCGAGCCGGGGTTGCCGATGTTGATCGACTTGCCGGCCATATCTGCGACCGACGAAATGCCGCTGTCGGCGCGCACCATCACGTGCAGCGGCTCCGGGTGCACCGAGAACACAGCGCGCAGGTCGCCATAGGGCTCGTCTCCGTCGAACGCGCGCACGCCCTCGATTGCCGCCGATTGCACGTCGGACTGCACCACGCCGAAATCGAGCTCGCCCTCGCGGATCGTCCGGGTGTTATAAACCGACCCGCCGGTCGATTCGACCGAGCAGCGGACGCCATGCTCTTTGCGGTCCTTGTTCACCAGTCGGCAGATCGCGCCGCCGGTGGGATAATAGACGCCGGTCACGCCGCCGGTGCCGATGGTGATGAATTGTTGGGCTGAAACGGCACCCGCAAAACCGATCGAGGCCACAAGGGCCGCCCCGGCAAATGTCAGTCTGGTCATCGTCATCATGAACACTCCCTGTTTTTTGATCCCACGACTTGAAGGCATTGCGCCGATTCCTTCAACCAGAAATTCATCCGCCACATTGGGCCGCGCCCCAGTCATCCGCTGTTAACGCCGGGCAAAAACGACACCAAGAAGCCGTTTCCAGGGTGTCGCCGCCCGCGCGTTTCTGGAACGGTGCCCCCGACCCGGAACCAGCCAGAGCCCGACATGGCCACCCTTCCCTCTCACGCCCCCGTCGTCGTCATTGGCGGCGGAATCATGGGCTGCTCGACGCTCTACCATCTCGCCAAGATGGGCGTGACCGACGCGATCCTGATCGAGCGCAACAAACTCACCTCCGGCACCACCTGGCACTCCGCGGCCCAGGTCCGTGCGCTCAGGCATTCGCGCAACCTCACCCGGATGATCCAATACTCGGTCGACCTCTACAGCCAGCTCGAGGCCGAAACCGGCCAATCCGTCGGCTGGATCCAAAAGGGCTCACTGTCCATCGCCACCACCCCCGACCGCCTGACCCATATCCGCCGGCAAGAGGCGCTGGCCCACGCCTACGGCATCGAGGCCACCTCGATCACCGCCGCCGAGGCGGCCGAACGCTGGCCCTTGATGCGCACCGACGATGTGCTCGGCGCCGTCTGGTCCCCGGACGACGGCCGCGTCAGCCCGTCGGATGTCTGCGCCGCGCTGGTCAAGGCCGCCAAGGTCCTCGGCGCGAGGGTCTACGAAGACACCGCCGTCACCGGCCTCCTCACCGAACAAGGCCGCATCCGCGGCGTCGAGACCAATCAAGGCACCGCGATGTGCGACGCCATTGCCCTCACCGCCGGGCTCTGGTCGCGCGAGGTTGGCGCCATGGCCGGCGCCGAGGTTCCGCTTTGGCCCTGCGAGCATTTCTACCTGCTCACCAAACCCGTCGACGGCATCACCGGCAACATGCCGACGCTCAGCGACCACGACAGCCACCTCTACATCCGCGACGATTCCGGCGGGCTGCTGGTCGGCTGCTTCGAACCCATGGGCAAGGCGATCCCCCCGGGCGTCCTGACCGAGGACTTCGCCTTCGGCCTCCTGCCCGAGGATTGGGACCATTTCGAACCGATGATGCTGAATGCCCTCCACCGCCTGCCCGCGCTGGAGACGGCCGAGGTCAAGATGCTGCTAAACGGTCCCGAGAGTTTCACCCCCGACGGCAGCTTCATGCTGGGCGAGACCGCCGAAACCCGCGGTCTGTTCTTCGGCTGCGGCATGAACTCCGTCGGCATCGCCAGCGGTGGCGGCGCCGGCATGAACCTCGCCCACTGCATCGTGCACGGCCACACCGCCTATGACCTGACCGAGGCCGACGCCAAGCGTTTCGACCCCGTCTTCAACTCCGCCGAGCACCTCATGGCGCGCGCCCCGGAAATCCTCGGCACCCATTACGACATCGCGTATCCCGGCAAGCAGCTCAAAACCGCCCGCAATCTGCGCCGGCTTCCTCTTGACTCCGAATACAGTACCGCAAGCGCCCATATGGGCCAATTCTACGGCTGGGAGCGCCCGCTCTATTTCGGCAAGACCGCCGAACCGCGCCTCACCTTCGCCCGCCCCGACTGGCACGACCAAGTCAGGGCCGAGGTCCTGGCCGCCCACGAAGCCGCCGCGATCTTCGACGCCTCGCCCTTCGGCAAGATCGACGTAGCAGGCCCCGACGCCGAAGCGTTCCTTCTGCACGTCTGCGCCGGCCACATGGCCCGCGCGCCAGGCTCGGTGATCTACACCGCCGTCCTGAACGACCGCGGCACCTACGAATCCGACCTCACCGCGCAGCGCCTCGCTCCCAATCACTACCGCCTCTTCACCGGCACCGCCGCGATCAAGCGCGATCTCGCCTGGTTCCGCGCCCAATCCGATGGCTTCGACGTCGGCCTTGCCGAAGTCACCGAGGCCTACGCCACCCTCGCACTGATGGGCCCCCACAGCGCCCGCACCGCCGACGCGCTCGGCGCAGACGCCCTGCACGACATAGGCTACTTCAAACACGCCCCAGCAAAGATCGCCGGCATCGACACCCGCGCCGCACGGCTGAGTTACGTGGGCGAGTCCGGCTGGGAGATCACCTGCCGCGCCGAAGACGCCCCCGCGCTCTACGCCGCGCTGACTGCCCAAGGTGCCAAACCCGCGGGGCTCTACGCCCAAACCGCGATGCGCATCGAAAAGGGCTTTTGCGCCATGGGTCACGAACTCGACAGTGACGTCTCGCCCATCGAGGCCGGCCTCGCCCCTCTCACCCGCAAAGCGGGCGGCTTCGTCGGCTTCGAGGCCATGCAGACCCGCCTGGCCGAGGGCGCACGGCCCAAGATCGTCTCGCTGACCCTCGACGACCCGCAAGCCGTCCCCCTCGGCCACGAACCGATCTATCACGGCGGCCGGATCGTCGGCCAAACCAGCTCCGCCGCCTTCGGCCATCGCATCGGAAAACCCGTCGCCTTGGCCCAAATCGACACACCGCTCCCCAACGGCGCCTGCGTCCAGATCGACATCGCCCGGACCCTTTTCGACGCCACCGTCAGCCACGGCCCGCTTTTTGACCCAACCGGTGCCCGCATGCGCCAGCCCCTTGCCGCCGCCGCCTCCCCGGCCTAGGAGGCCCCCATGTCCCACGTCTTCCCCCGCCATTGCCACGCCGACCTGCCGACCGCCGTCTCGGGCGACGGCTGTTACCTGATCGACCGATCCGGCAAGCGCTATTTCGACGGCTCCGGCGGCGCCGCGGTCAGCTGCCTCGGCCATTCCAATCTCCGCGTCGCACAAGCGATCAAGGACCAGGTCGACCGCCTCGCCTTCGCCCATACCGGGTTTTTCACCTCCGACCCCGCTGAGGCCCTGGCCGACGTGTTGATCGAGAAGGCTCCCGGTGCGCTCGACCGCGTCTACTTCGTATCCGGCGGGTCCGAGGCGATCGAGGCCGCGATCAAACTCGCCCGGCAGTATTTCACCGAAAAGGGCGAACCCCAGCGCCGCCACCTCATTGCGCGCCGCCAAAGCTACCACGGCAACACGCTGGGCGCGTTGTCTGTCGGCGGCAACGCCTGGCGCCGCCAGCAATTCGCGCCGCTGCTGATCGAGGTCAGCCACATCGCGCCCTGCTACGAATACGCCGAGCGCGAAGACGGCGAGAGCCTATACGACTATGGCCAGCGCGCCGCGCAGGAGCTGGAGGACGAAATCCTCCGTCTCGGCCCCGACACCGTCATGGCCTTCCTCGCCGAACCCGTCGTCGGTGCGACGCTCGGCGCGGTCCCGGCCACGGAGGGCTACTTCAGACGTGTCCGCGAGATCTGCGACCGCTACGGCGTGCTGCTGATCCTCGACGAGGTGATGTGCGGCATGGGCCGCACCGGGCACCTCTTCGCCTGCGAGGCCGACGGCGTGGCGCCGGACATCCTGTGCATCGCCAAGGGCCTCGGCGCAGGCTACCAGCCGATCGGCGCGATGCTTTGCACCGCCGCCATCTACGACACCATCGCCGCGGGTACGGGCTTTTTCCAGCACGGCCACACCTATCTCGGCCACCCCGTCGCCACCGCCGCCGGGCTCGCGGTGCTGCGCGAGTTCGAGACCCACGGGCTGGTCGACCGCGCCCAGGCGCTTGGCCCGGCGGTCGAGGCCAAGCTGCGCGCCCGCTTCGGCCAACACCCACATGTCGGCGACATCCGCGGCCGGGGGCTGTTCTGGGGCCTCGAATTCGTCGCCGACCGCGAAACCAAGGCGCCGTTCGACCCCGCGCGCGGGCTGGCGGGCAAGCTGAAGAAGGCGGCCTTCGCCGAGGGCCTGATCTGCTACCCGATGCCCGGCACCCGCGACGGCAAACACGGCGACCACGTGCTGCTGGCGCCGCCGTTCATCGCGCGCGAGGAGGAACTGGACGCGGCGTTCGACGCGCTCGGGCGGGCGGTCGAGCGAGTGCTGGCGGCCTGAGTTCGAATCGCCTTCGGCGATCCGACCGATGCGAGGGGGTTTCACCCCCTCGCGCTCCCCTAGCGTATTTCTGAAGAGATGAAGGGAGCCGCGTTGGCTATGTGGTCATTTGCCAGACCCCGGCTGGCTCACCCGAGGCGCCGCAGCAACTCCAGCGACGGTTCGCCGGTCACCGGCAGGCCGACGCTCTGCTGATAGGCGCTAATCGCCTCGCGAGTCTTGGACCCGATCACCCCATCCGCATCGCCGGCATCGAACCCCGCCGCCGTTAGCCGCCGCTGCAAGAGCTTGCGGTCGGCGATGGTCATGCCCGCGGCATCGGGCGGGAACCTCCCTTGGATCGGGGGACCACCGCGCAGCCGGTCCGACAGGTGCCCGACGCCGATGACGTAATTCACCGCGTTGTTGTACCGCGTCAAAACCGTGAAGTTGCGGAAGATCAGAAACGCCGGTCCGCCCGCGCCGGCCGGGATCAGGACCGAGGCGGCGCCGGCCTCGGGCAATGCTCCAAAGGCTGCCTGAACACCTAAGCCGCGCCACTCCAGTACCGATTTCGACGTGCCGCGCCCTGCGAGCCCGGCATTGAACCCCGCAGGTAACCGCACCTCAACGCCCCAGGGCTGCCCGCGCCGCCAGCCCGAACGGTTGAGATAGGCCGCCGCCGAGGCGAGCGCGTCGGTCGGGTCGTCCGACCAGATGTCGCGCCGCCCGTCGCCGCGGAAATCGACCGCGAAGGCCTCGTAGGAAGTCGGGATGAACTGCGTATGCCCCATCGCGCCGGCCCAACTGCCGAGCATCCGCGCCGGCGTCACGTCGCCGCGCTGCAGGATGCGCAGGGCCGCAATAAGCTGCTGTTCGAAAAACGCCCCGCGCCGCCCGTCATAGGCCAGCGTCGCCAGGGCCGAGATCACCGGAACATCGCCGCGGCGTTCGCCGAACCGGCTTTCGACGCCCCAGACTGCAGCGACCACATGCGCCTCGACCCCGAACCGCGCCTCGATCTCGGCCAAGAGCGGGCCGTGGCGCACCAGCATTGCCCGCCCCGTCGCCACCCGCGCGTCGTTAGCAACGATCGCAAGGTAGTCCTCGAGCGTGCGCTTGAACTCGGTCTGGTTGCGGTCGCGGTCCACCACGTCTGGCAGGAACCCGACGCCTCGCAGGCCGGCGTCGAGCGTCGCCGGCTGAATGCCCCGCGCCAGGGCCCTGGTCCGGAACGCCGCGACCCAGGCGTCGAAGCCCGGGTTCTGCACCGGGCGGAACGCGGTGCGGGCGGCCGGTGTGTCGACCGGTCCGCCGCCGCCCATGCATCCGGACGCGGCCAGCGCCGCCAGACCCGCCGTCACGCCTCGCCGTGAGATGCCCATGCAATTGCCTCCGAGACTTTGGCGCCACCCTATGCGCAGCGGCCGCGACGGCAAAGCCGAAAGCGTTCGGGCCGGGAGTGTCGGATCGCTGGCGCGATCTGACCGGGGCGAGGGCGTACCACCCCCTCGTGCTCCCCCAAATTGATCTTGACGAGAAGAAGCCGCGGGCGGATCGGCGCGGCCGGTCAGCGGCGGCGGGCAAGAGTCGCGACGAGTTCCGGCACCACGATCAGCGGCAGGGCGAGGGCGGCGATCAGGAGCCATTCGCCGCCGCCCAGGGGGACGGTGTGCAAGAGCGCCTGCATGGGCGGCAGATAGACCGCCGCCATCTGCGCCAGGAGCATCGCCACCAGGGCGACCAGAAGCAGCGGGTTGGAAAACCACCCGATCCGCCAGCAGGGCTGGGTCAGCGAGCGGAAGGCGAAGACGCTGACCTTTTCGAAGACCACCATCGCGGTGAAGGCTGCAGTGCGCGCCAGATCCTCGCCCTGGGGCAGCAGGTGGTAGAACAGAACCAGGCTCGCCGTGCTGGTATAGGCGCCGAACATCAGGATGATCGCCAGCCCGCTTGCGCCCAGGACCGGCGCGTCCTTAGCCCGGGGCGGGCGCTTCATCTGGTCGTCCTCGGCCTTCTCGACGCCGAGCGCCACGGCCGTGACCCCGTCGGTGACCAGGTTCATCCACAGGATCTGCGTCGCCAGGAACACCAGCGGGCCGCCGATCAGGATGTTGACCAGGATCGCGATCACCTCGCCGGCGTTCGAGCTGAGCAGGTAACGGACGAACTTGCGCACATTGTCGAATTGCCGCCGGCCCTCGCGGATCGCCCGCACGATGGTGGCGAAGTTGTCGTCGAGCAGCACCAGGTCGCTGGCGTCCTTGGCTACCTCGGTCCCCCGCACCCCCATCGCCACGCCGATATCGGCCTGCTTCAGCGCCGGTGCGTCGTTGACCCCGTCGCCGGTCATCGCCACGATCTGCTGCGCCGCCTGCAGCGCTTGGACGATCCGCATCTTGTCACCCGGCTGCACCCGAGCGAACACCACCGGCCCCTGCAGCGCGGCCGCGAGGCCTGCGTCATCCATTGCCGAAAGGTCCGCGCCGGTCAGCACCGCCTCGGCGCCGACACCCACCTCAGCCGCGATGGCCGCCGCCGTCACCGGCCCGTCGCCAGTGATCATGATCACGCGGATGCCTGCCGCCTGGGCGCCCGCCACGGCAGAGCGGACCTCGGGCCGCGGCGGGTCGATCATGCCGGCGAGGCCCAGGAACACCAGCCCCTCCTCGACGATCTGGCCGTCATCGACCGGCCGCGTCGCCAGGGCGATCACCCGCAGGCCGCGCTCGGCCATCTCGGCATAGGCCGCCCGCACCGCCTGCCGATGCGCCTCGGTCAGCGGTGCCACGGCGCCCTCCAGCACTGAGGAGCAGGCGGAAAGCACCACCTCCGGCGCGCCCTTCATGAAGATCGAACAATGGTCGCCCGACCGCGCCAGCACGCTCATCCTCTTGCGCGCGCTGCTGAACGGCAGTTCCTGCAGAGTATCTCCCGGATCCGGCACCGGCGCCCAGCCCTTGTGGGCCAGCGTCACCAGCGCGCCCTCGGTCGGATCGCCGACCATCTCCCAACCGCCGGGAGCATGGTGGAGGCGGGCGTGGTTGCAAGTGACCGCGGCCTCCAACAGCAGACCCAGCCCCGGGTCGTCCTCGGCGCGCACCCGCACGCCGTCCCTGGCGATGTGCCCGCGCGGATCGTAGCCGGTTCCGGTCACCTCGAAGCTGGCGCCCGGCATCCAGACCTCGGTCACGGTCATCTTGTTTTCGGTCAGCGTGCCGGTCTTGTCGGTGCAGATCACCGTCGCCGCGCCGAGCGCTTCCACCGCCTGCAGCCGCCGGGCGAGTGCCTTTTGCCGTGCCATCGCCCGCGCGCCGAGCGCCAACGTGATCGTCACCACCGCCGGCAGTCCCTCAGGCACCACCGCGACCGCGAGCGACAGCCCGGTCATGAACATCTCCAACAGCTCGCGCCCCGCGATGAGCCCGATCGCCACGATCAGCCCGGCGATGCCTAAGGCCGCCGCGCCGAGCTGTTTCGCCAGAAGGCCCAGCTTGCGCTGGATGTTGGTCTCTTTCTCGCCGACGGACCCGGTCAGTTCGGCGATCTTACCGAAGGCGGTGTCGATACCGATCGCCTTGACCCGCCCCTCGGCGCGCCCGTCGACCACCGCCGTCCCGGTGAGAAGCTCGGGCGTGTCGTCATCGTGATGCCGCGCAACCGGCACCGACTCGCCGGTCAGGACGCTTTCGTCGAGCTTCAACTGCACCCCGTAGACCAGCGTCAGGTCCGCCGGCACCCGGTCGCCGGCTTCCAGCAGCACCAGGTCTCCCGGCACCAGCTCGCGCGCCTCGACCACCTGCTCGCGCCCGTCGCGGATCACCACCGCCTGCGGTGACAGCATCGATTTCAGCGCGTCGAGCGCCGTTTCCGCCCGCCATTCCTGTATGAAGCCCAGGATGCCGTTCAGCAGGATCACCAGCCCGATGGCCAGCGTATCGATGGTCTCACCCAGGAAAAACGCGACCCCAGCGGCCAGGACCAGGATCAGGATCAGCAAGCCCTTGAACTGCCGCGCGAAAACCTGCAGCGGCGAGACCCGCCGCCCCTTCGGCAACTCGTTCCAGCCATGGCTTTCACGCAAAAGCGCCACCGCCTCGGCGGTCAACCCGTTCCGGTCGTTTACGGCGGTGTCCGGCATGCCTGTCCCATCGCGCTTCCGGGCTTGAATAGTACGGAACCTACCCGGTCAGCCTTGAGCGACATCAATCCAGGGCACAAGGGCGTTCGATTGATGGAAGGTGACGGCCCGGTGAATTGCGGGGCGGATTTGGCACGCCGCGATCGTAGCCGCAATTCCTCGGGCACGGAATCAAGGCCGCAGGCCGCCGTGCCCATCGCCGACCCGCCCCGGTGGGTTGGCGATCTTGCTGTCGCCGCACATCAGCGTGATTTCGTTCGGACCTGGCTGCCATAAAGCACCGCCGATTAGGTGTCGGCTCGCCACCCCGCGTGTCGGCGACGGGCACGGCTCCGCAAAAAAAGGAAAGGCCTCCCCTCCAGGCCAAACCCAGTCCAACGCCTACATCGGTCCTTCCACAGCATTGGCAACGACAACCGCCACCGGTAGCCCGACCGCAACTCAAGCCGCGCGCAAGCACTTCAAGGCAAGCAAATCCTTGGTCACCCAGCACACCTGCCTATACTGCCGATATGGCCGCCGATATCGCCCTGACCCAAATCGACCCGCCCGACTTCGGCCTGCCCGTCGCGCGGCCTGAAATCGACGCCGCCACCTATCGCGTCCGCCTTGACGCCCTTCGCTCCAAAGCCAGCGCCGCCGGCCTCGACGCGATCGCCGTCTACGCCGACCGCGAGCATGCCGCCAATCTCGCCTATCTCACCGGCATCGACCCGCGTTTCGAAGAAGCCCTGTTGATTGTCGCGCCCAAGTCAGACCCAATTCTCATCACCGGCCCAGAGAACCAAGGCTACGCCGCGATCTCGCCGCTCGATCTGGACCTCAGGCTCTACCCGCCCTTCGGCCTTCTCGGCCAAGACCGCAGCCGCACCCCGCCGCTCGCCGACCTCCTCACGGAAGCTGGTCTGACCCAAGACATGACCGTCGGCCTCGCCGGCTGGAAGTACTTCGGGCCCGAGGAGTCGCCTGACCCCGCCCACACCCTCGAAACCCCGTCCTACATCGTCGACGCCCTGCGGGCCCTCACTAAGGATGTGGTCAACGCCACCGCCCTCTTGATGCACCCCAGCGACGGGCTGCGGGCAATCAACGAAATCGACCAGATCGCCCAATTCGAATACGCCGCCACCCACGCCTCCGAGGCCGTCAAGCGCGTGATCACGCACCTCCGCCCAGGCCAAACCGAATACGACCTAGCCTCCGAAATGCGCCTCCCCGGCCTGCCGCTCTCCTGCCACCCCATGCTCTCGACCGGAGACCGCACCAAGTTCGGCCTCGCCAGCCCCTCCGACAAAGTCATCGAGAAAGGCGACCCGATGATGGTCGCCATCGGCCTGATCGGCGGCCTCACCTGCCGCGCCGGCTGGGTCGCCGAGACCGCCGACGACCTGCCCCCCGCCGCCCAGGACTACGTCGAAAAGCTCGCCGCCCCCTATTTCGGCTGCGCCGCCGACTGGTACGAAACCATTGGGATCGCCGTCACCGGCGGCGAAATCGACGCGCTCGTGAAACGCCACCTGGGCGATGCCTTCTTCAACATCGCCCTCAACCCCGGCCACCTGATCCATCTCGACGAATGGATGAATACGCCGATTTCACCCGGCAGCCCCCAGAAACTCGCCTCCGGCATGGCGATCCAACTCGACATCATCCCCGTTCCGCCCGCGCCTTATGGCGGCATCAACATCGAAGACGGCATCGCGCTCCTGGACCAGCAAGGCCGCGCCGCCCTCGCCGACAAACACCCCACCGTCTGGTCCCGCATCGAAGCCCGCCGCACCTTCATGGCGGACACACTCGGCATCCGCCTCAAGCCCGAGACCCTGCCCTTGTCCAACCTCTGCGGCCAACTCGCCCCGTTCCTCCTGCGCCCGGACCAAGTCCTCACCAAACGCCCATGAAACTGACTTCCATTGAAACCTTCACCACCGAGTTCGCCGGCTTCACCCGCGTCACCGCCGAGGACGGCGCGCAAGGCTGGGGCCAGGTCTCGACCTACAATTCAGACATCACCTGCACCGTCCTTCACCGCCAGGTCGCCCCGCATGTCCTCGGGCGCGACACCACCGACCTCGACGACCTTCTCGACCTCGTCACCGAGCGCGAGCACAAATTCCCCGGCTCCTATCTGCGCCGCGCCCTCGGCGGCCTGGATACAGCGATCTGGGACCTCCGCGGAAAACTGTCCGGTAAACCCGTCACCGCCCTGATCGGCGGCAGCCCCGGCAAGATCCGTGCCTACGCCAGCTCGATGAAACGCGACATCACCCCCGCCGAAGAAGCCCAACGCCTGCAGCGCCTCGCGGACGAAAAGGGCTTCACAGCGTTCAAGGTCCGCGCCGGATCGGAAGTCGGCCGCAACCGAGACGAATGGCCCGGTCGCACGCAAGAGATCATCCCCACCATGCGCCGCGCCCTGCCCGACGCCGACTTGCTGATCGACGCCAATTCCTGCTATTCGCCGGATAAGGCCATCGAGATTGGCCACCTCCTGCAAGACCACGGCTTTTGCCATTTCGAGGAACCCTGCCCGTATTGGGAACTCGAACAAACCAAACAGGTCACAGATGCGCTCGACATCGACGTGACCGGCGGCGAACAGGATTGCGACCTGCCCACCTGGCGCCGCATGATCGACATGCGCGCCGTGGACATCGCTCAGCCCGATATTCTCTACCTCGGCGGCCTCGCCCGTACCCTGCGGGTCTGTAAGATGGCAGAGGCCGCGGGCCTTCCCGTCACCCCGCATTGCGCCAATCTCAGCCTCGTGACGCTTTTCACCATGCACCTGCTCCGCGCGCTCCCCAACGCCGGCAAGTACCTCGAATTCTCCATCGAAGGCCCCGACTACTACCCCTGGCAAGAGGGTCTCTTCTCCACCGACCCCTACCGCATCGTGGACGGCCACGCAGAGGTCACCGACACCCCCGGCTGGGGCATCGAGATCGCCCCCGACTGGCTGGCCAGATCGAACTACCAGATCAGCGAAATCGACTGACCCGCACATCTCTCTTCCCGCCGGTCAACCCGGCCACAGGCCCCGCGCAAAGCGCGGCTTGGGGTTGACCGGTGGGAAGAGAGACAAACGCTCGGTGATGACCGGCCCAGCCGGTCTTCTCAGCGAAATCAATCCGACGCAGCAACCCGCGCCACTCTCGACAGCCTGGTTGATCACCGGCAACCGACCACGCCAGCCCGCAGCCGGAGGCGAGGACGGGAACGCCCGGCGCCGGCGCAGCCGGCACATTCCGACTACCCGTCCCGCCGCACCGGCGCCTCGACCGCCGGCACATCCCCTGCCGACAAATCCTTCGCCTGTTTGCCGTAGGATTTGAACCGTGCCAGCACCTCGTCCATTTCAACGTCGTCCAGCACGACAGGATCGCCCGCCTGACAGGCAATGAAATACTGCTTGGCCAGAGCCTCCACCTCTCCCGCCACCCACAACGCCTTGCTCAAATCGGGCCCAAAACAAATCACCCCATGATTGGCCAACAGACACGCCGACCGCCCCTCCAACGCCCTCAGCATTCTATCCGACAACGCCTGCGTTCCGAACGTCGCATAGTCCGAGCAGCGCAACGACGCCCCGCCCGTCACTCCGATCATGTAATGAAACGCCGGCACGTCGCGCCGCAGACAGCTCAACGCCGTGGCATAGGTGGAATGCGTGTGCACCACTGCACCCGCCTCCGTCCGCGCCCGGTAGACATCCAAATGCATCCGCCATTCCGACGACGGCAGCCAGTCGCCAACATAACCGCCGTCTAGATCCATCTGCACCACCGCTTCCGGCGCCATTGCCTCGTAGGGAACGCCCGAAGGCGTGATCAAAAACCCCTCGCCCCACCGGCAACTGACATTGCCCGAGGTTCCCTGGTTTATCCCCAACGCATTCATCTTCAGGCAGGTGTCGATGACGGCCTGTCGGGCCGCGTGCTCCGCCGATTGCGCCCTCGCCTTTGCCATCGTAGCGTCCCCTTCGGACCACTGCGGCCCCATCCGGAGGGAACCGAATTGAGCCTCTACCGTCAACTGCAAGCCCGGCAGGCGGTCAATTGCCCGATCCGAGTGGGCATCATTGGCGCCGGCAAGTTCGGCACCATGTTCCTCGCCCAGGCGCAACGCCTCCCCGGCCTTCACGTCCTGGGCATCGCCGACCTCAATCTGCTCCAGGCCCGGGACAACCTGCGCCTGGCCGGCTGGCCCGCCGAACGGCACGCCGCCCCTGACCTTGACGCTGCCCTGCAATCCAGCGCCACGCATCTCACCGAAGACGCCGCAAAGCTCATCGCTCACCCGGCCATAGATATCGTCATCGAGGCCACTGGCGATCCGGTCGCCGCCGTCGATCACATCCTTGCCGCCTTCGCCGCCGGCAAGCACGTCATTTCCGCCACCGTCGAGGCCGACGCGGTCTGCGGCGCTGCGCTCGCTGCTCGCGCGGACGGGGCCGACGTGGTCTATTCCATGGCCTATGGCGATCAACCGGCGATGACCGTCGAGCTTGTCGATTGGGCCCGCACCTGCGGGTTTGAGGTCGCCGCCGCCGGCCGCGGCCACAAATGGAAGCCCGAGTATCGCTTTTCCACCCCCGACACCGTCTGGGACCATTGGGGTCTGACCCCCGAACAGGCCGAACGTGGACGGCTGAACCCCAAGATGTTCAACTCCTTCCTCGACGGCACCAAGCCCGCCATCGAAACCGCCGCCATCGCCAATGCCTGCGGCCTCGATGCACCCCCCGGGGGCCTCACCTACCCCTCCGGCTCCATCGACGACCTGCCGTTCCAGATGCGCCCCAAATCTGAGGGCGGCGTGCTCGAAGCGACCGGCATGGTCGAAGTGCAGAATTGCCTCGCCGAAAACGGCCAACCGATCCCCTACGACATCCGCATGGGCGTCTGGGTCTGCCTGAAGGCCGTCACCGACTACCAGAAACACTGCTTCGAAGAGTACAAAGTCACCACCGACGACAGCGGCCGCTACTTCGCAGCCTACAAGCGCTGGCACCTGATCGGCCTGGAACTTGGCCTCTCCGTCGCCAGCGTCGCGTTACGCGGCGAAGCCACCGGCACGACGCGAGAATTCCGCGCCGATGTCGTCGCCGTCGCCAAGCGCGATCTGCACCCTGGCGAAATCCTCGACGGCGAGGGCGGTTCCACAGTCGCCGGGCAACTCCGCCCCGCCAAGGCCAGTACGGCGATGCGCGCCCTGCCCCTCGGCCTCACCGCCCGCGCAACCATGACCCGCGCGGTCAAAGCCGACCAGGTTCTCACCCTCGGCGATGTCGCCCTCAACGACACAACCCTCACCGCACAAAAGCTCCGCCGCGAGACCGAGGCCCTGCTCGCCTAAGTCAGGCAACAGACCGTAGCCTCCCACCAACGAAATGGGCCCCGCCGATGGCGGGGCCCAGCGCCTCAATCGCCAGCCGTCTAGGCCGCGGCGTTCACCGCCCGGGCGGTCATTACCTTGCACAAATGTGCGCGGTAAGCTGGCGTGCCGTGCAAATCGTTGATCATCCCGCTGGCATCCATTGTCAGTCCAGCGACCGCGCCATCCGAGAAATCCGCCGACAACGCCGCCTCGGCGTCGCTCCACCGGAACACGCCGTCTTCCGACGCGCCGGTGATCGCCACGCGTACGCCGTCGGCGTAATTCGCCACGAAAACGCCGGTCAGCGCAAAGCGCGAGGCGGGTTGCAGGAACTTTTGATAGTTCGACTTCTCCGGCACCGGGAATTTGACCTCGGTGATGATCTCGCCTTCGTCCAAAGCCGTGGTGAACATGCCCTGGAAATAGTCGTCCGCCGCGATCTCGCGGGCATTGGTGACCACCGTCGCGCCGGACCCCAGCACGCCGGCCGGATAACACGACGCGGGGTCGTTATTGGCCAGCGATCCACCGATGGTGCCTCGGTTCCGCACCGCCGGATCGCCGATCATCGACGCCAAGTGCGCCAGCCCCGGATAATGCGCCGCCGCCTCGCTGGCCACCTGACCATGCGTGGTCGCGCCACCGACGCAAAGCCGGCCGGCATCGTCCATGCAGACCCCGATCATCTCGGAAATGCCGGCCGTCGATACCAGCACCGCCGGCGCTGCCAGGCGTTGCTTCATCGTCGGGATCAACGTCTGCCCGCCACCCAGCGGCTGGGCATCTTCAGCGCCCAATGCAGATACGGCATCGGCGATGGTGGTGGGCTTCACCAGTTCAAAGTTGTGCATCTTCTCTCTCCTCGCGCCAGACCAAGGCTCCCTTCATCTGGCCAAAAATATCTCGGGTGGGGTCTGGGGAGGGCAGAGCCCTCCCCAGTCGGGGGGGTCGGGAAAACCGAAACCAGACCAACACCCGGTCAAAGCCCACCACACGCGCCCCCGCCACACCGGCATGTCGTTGTGGATGTAGGACTTTCCGCCCCCCAGCCGCCCCGCGACCACCCC